>LSQX01179172.1_pt2 | contig 53452 bp, 30 predicted proteins | sample 654561 | NCBI WGS metagenome assembly LSQX01 (sample SAMN04489861, study PRJNA283612) | anaerobic digester metagenome | isolation source: 4 biogas reactors fed with cattle manure at either 37C or 55C with and... | place: Denmark: Kongens Lyngby | collected 2014 | reverse complement strand
GCGTTGTTGTGGGGCATACCTTTATGGACGATCTGGCGCGCAAAAAAACCGGGATGACGCCATCTTGGGGATGTCGTGGGGCTGTATGCAAGAGCTTGAAGGGGTGGGTATGTCTTTGGGGTCTGGGAGGGCTGAATGTAAGTTGCCCGATAAAGCGATAGACCCCTTTGGAGTGCGCAAGCCATGCTTGCGCTTTTGGAAGTTTCACATTACGCCTGCAAATACAGCGCAAGCATGGCTTGCGCACTCCAAAGGGGCCTTTGCGATACTATCCGCCATCTTTAGGATGTCGTGAGTTTGTATACAAGAGCTTGAAGGGGCGGGTATGTCCTTGGATCTGTGGACGGAGTGGACAGGTCGGCCTAAGGTTAAAGGCTGGTAGGGGCGAAAAATCTTTCGCCCGGATGGCAGTGGGTGGACAGGTTTCTTATAGTCTCCCAATCTGGTTCCCGGTCTTTTTTGCGTTGTTGTGGGGCATACCTTTATAGACGATCTGGCGCGCAAAAAAATCGGGATGACGCCAACGTGGCGTGGAGCTTGGGTTATAGCGTGGAGAAATTGAAGTGTTGGCGTGTTTGTGGGTTGTATGTCCCGAGGTTATGGCATGGGGGAGGGCTGTGGGTATGTTATAGGGTCTAAAGAACGACTGTGGACGGAATGGACAGACGGGCACGGCATGCCGTGCCCCTACGTGCCCTCGTCCCTCGTCCCTCGCCCCTCGCTCTGGTTTCTCTATTATTAATTATAAATACCCACGTGGTCGGAATGATAAGATCATTAATTATTGTTCACTAATTATTGTATTTTCTCGGGTGGTGTCTGCAGTGCAACGATTGGGCTTTTTAACCCGTGTAGAGGAGCCGCCTGATGAAAAAGCAATTGTTACCGGCCTATGGATATATTACTCTGGTTATATGCCTTGGGGTCGCCCTATCTGCGGAAGGGACCGTCTGTTATGTAAATGGGGAAAGCACTGCTGCAAATCCGGACGGCAGCAGTTGGGCAAAGGCATACAAAGATCTGCAGAGTGCTGTAGATGCAGTTGCTGACCAGGGAGGCGGAGAAATATGGGTTGCTGAAGGCCGCTACACCAGAACGAAAGATCCAGTTCTGACTATGAAAGAAGGTGTCGCTCTCTATGGCGGTTTTGCAGGCACTGAAACTTTCCGGGATCAGCGGGACTGGGAGGCCAACCAAAGCATCATCGACGGAGAAGACACGCGCCGTTGTGTCAAAGGTTCCGACGATGGAGTGCTGGATGGTTTTATTGTTACAGGCGGATATGCCGCAGGCTCCGAAAGCAGCGGCGGGATGTTCAACTATGATTCCTCACCGACGGTGACGAACTGCACATTTACTGAAAACAGGGCTGATTCCTATGGTGGCGGGATGTATAATCATAACTCCTCGCCAACGGTGACTAACTGCAGCTTTACAGAAAATAGCGCTGCTTCCTATGGCGGAGGGATGCATAATTTCAATTCCTCGCCGACATTGACGAACTGCAGCTTTACGAAAAACAGGGCTGATTTGTTTGGCGGCGGGATGCGGAACGAAAATTCCTCGCCAACGTTGACGAACTGTATTTTTCACGAGAATACGGCTACTTTTGGCGGCGGGATATGGAACGAAAATTCTTCGCCCGAGGTGATTGATTGCACCTTTACGAAAAATATGGTTGATTTGCACGGCGGCGGGATATTTAACGAAAATTCCTCGCCGACAATAATGAACTGCAGCTTTACGGAAAATACGGCTGACACGTCGGGCGGAGGGGTGGTAAACTCCAATTCTTCGCCGACGATTACGAACTGCACTTTTCACGGAAATACGGCCGAGGTAGCTGGCGGGATATATAACCAAAATTCTTCGCCGACGATTACGAACTGCAGCTTTACGGAAAATACGGCTGTTCAAGGCGGCGGGATGTTTAACGTAGACTCCTCGCCGACAGTGACGAACTGCAGCTTTACGGGAAATACGGCTTATGCGTGGGGTGGCGGGATATATCTCTTCAATTCTTCGCCGACGATTACGAACTGCACTTTTCACGGAAATACGGCTAAGGAGTGGGGTGGCGGGATATATAACTTCAATTCCTCGCCGATCATGACGAACTGCAGCTTTACGGAAAATACGGCTAAGGAGTGGGGTGGCGGGATATATAATGATAACTCCTCGCCAACAGTGACGAACTGCATTTTGTGGGAGAACAAAACTCAAGAAATTTTCAATGAGGATGAGAACAGTGTCCCAACCGTAAGTTACAGTTGTATCCAAGGCGGTTATGAGGGTACAGGCAATATTGATGCCGATCCGCTCTTTGTGAATGCTCCCGCAGACCTGAGACTATCTGCCGAATCTCCCTGCATAGATGCCGGGACTTCTGAAGGGGCTCCTGAAAGGGATATGGTGGAGACGCTCCGACCATGGGGAGCGGACGTTGACATGGGGGCATATGAATATATTCCAGGAAGCACTGAAGGTGAAGTTGAGTCTGTGGAAGGTGAGGTCGTGCTCGTAGAAGGTGAAGTTGCGCTCGTGGAAGGTGAGGTCGTGCCCGTGGAAGGTGAGGTCGTGCCCGTAGAAGGTGAGGTCGTGCCTGTGGAAGGTGAAGTTGCGCCTGTGGAAGGTGAGGTTGAGCCTGTAGAAGGTGAAGGCGATGGGGAGGGTGACGGCGATGCCGCTAAAGATCCGGGTTGTGGGTGTGGATCCAAGAACTTGCAGGGTGCAACCAAGGATCTTCTGGCCGACTGGCTGCTGATATCCTTGTCTCTGGGTGTACTGCTTTCCGGAAGTGTCTGGCGCAGAAAAATGTAGTGTGCCCCTGTAATAAAAAACAACATTTGGCTGCGACTCAACAGTAAAAAGAGCCTGGTCAGCCGCACTCTGGTATTTAGCATCTACAACACCCCTTTTTGTCTTTTCCTGCACAAAAACCATTAATTTCGCTATTTTCAATATGCCCGCATTTAGTCAATAATTTGGTATACTTACCAGGTCGTATTTTGACTGGTAAAAGGAAATTGAAGACAGCCGATTCAGGAGAATCACTGTTTTTCCAACAAGTGCTCCCATCTTCTTTTTCCTCTTGTCGTTGTCCATGAATTCAGACCCGTGGAGTAGATATATGTTCAAGTCCCTGTCCACCCGCCTTTTTCTTCTTTCCCTTTTTGCCGCTCTGGTGAGTCCGCTTGCCGCTCATGGATATTCAGGTGGTACAGGATCGGCTGTCAACCCCTTCCTTCTGGCGAATGAAGTGGACTGGGCTGAGATGTCCGAAACTCCCGGTGATTGGGCCAAGCATTTCAAGATGACGCAGGATATTGATTTTTCCGGCACCATCGATGTGATCGGCAATACGACCACGCCTTTTACAGGAACTCTGGACGGCAATCATTTCAGGTGCTGGTATGGAGCTTTTCAGGGCACTCACTCCGGTCTTTTCGGCGTGATCAGCGAAGGAGCTGTCATCAAGAATTTCGGGACTGTCTATGCTGACGTTTCAGGCAGTACCATTGCCGGGGGTCTGGTGGCCGAGATGCGTGGCGGCACCATTGAGGATTGCTATGCGAGAAATACTGTCACAGCCAGTGGTTCAGCGGGCGGTCTGGTGGGTACTGTTTCGGGTGGTACGATCAAAAACTGTTATGCAGCCGGGTCTGTTTCCGGTCAGCCCGCTCGGTCCGGCGGTCTGATCGGTGTATCCACGGGCGGAGAAGTTGTAAATTCCTACTGGGATAAAGACACGAGCGGTCAGTCTGTGAGTGCAGGCGGTGAAGGATTTCCGGCTGGACAAATGGTTTTTCCCTTTGGTTTTTTTGTCTATGCCGGTTGGGGCGCCCAGTGGACCAGCGACCCTGCAGGCACTGTCAACGACGGATATCCCTATCAGAGCACTTCAAGCTCCAATTACAGCGGCGGTTCCGGGACTTCATCCGATCCTTATGTGATCGCGGCCTCCTGGGACTGGCTCAAGTTCTCTTCTTCCTATGAGCTGGACAATAAAGAATTCATTGTGGTGGCGGATATTGATCTGTCTGGTCTGGATCTGAATCCAGCGGGAAGCGTCACAGGCGGCATTTCAAATCTCTTTTTTGATGGCCAGGGCCACAGAATCCGTAATGCGAGGATCAGAGGAGATGATCACTGCGGGCTGTTCAGCAAAGTGCAAGACAGCAGTGTTATCAAAAGCTTGGGTGTGGAAAATGTGGATGTGCAGGGAGGCTCCCATGTGGGCGGACTTCTTGGCTACGCCAGGGATATATGGGTTGATCAATGCTACACGAGCGGAAGCGTGGCTGGCTCGCAGTATGTGGGGGGATTGGTGGGAAGCAATGACGGGAGTCTTGTGGGAAAAAGCTTTTCCCATGCAGCGGTATGGGCGGATGATTTCGCTGGTGGTCTGGTGGGCAATCTGACCGGCTCCCTTCCACGGATTGACTACTGCTACAGCACAGGCGCTGTAAGTGGCACGGGCTCCAATCTCTTTGCTCTTGCGCCTCCTTACGATTGGGTTACCCGTTGCTATTGGAATATGGAGACCTCGGGACAGACAGCCGGCGGTGGTGAAGGCCGGACGACAGAAGCCATGACCTACCATTATGCGCCGGATACCTATGAATTCTGGGACTTCACTCCGAGCACAGCGGACTGGGTGGGTGGTCTCTTGTCTCAGAGGAATAACGGCTATCCTATTCCCCCTGTTTTTCTGCATTTCATGACCAGGTACAGTGGCGGCAGTGGTGTTCAGAGTGATCCCTATCTGATTTCGGATCTGGATGACTGGATTCAGCTCATGGCCAGCCAGGACGATTGGCAGGCCAAGTATTTCGAGCTGACGGCTGATCTGGATTTCGAGGGTCATTATCTTTCCCGGGTGGGCAATGACGATGAATACTTTACAGGCGTTTTCGATGGCGGAGGTCACAAGCTGAGCAATGGTAATATCGATCTGCCTGAAGAAGAATATGTCGGTATATTTGGTAATGTATCGGGCGATGGCGTGCTTACAGGCAAGATCCATGATCTCGTTGTGGAAAATTTTTCCGTGACAGGGCAGAGCTATGCAGGGATCCTGGCCGGTGAGATGGAGGGAATGATCAGTAATTGTCAAGTGAGCGGCCAGGTTTCGGCGGAATACAATGTGGGCGGTCTTTCAGGTTTTCATGAAGGCACTGTCCGCTACAGCACTTTTCGTGGCACCGTCAGCGGTTCAGAGGACAGAGCCGGGGGACTGTGTGGTTCTCTATATAATGGCAAAGCCGAGGGCTGCCGAGTCAATGCCATTGTTGAAGGCGATGGAAATGTGGGCGGTCTCATTGGCGTGGCCTATAATACGGAGATTGAGCTTTGTCATGTCGATGGCGAAGTGACGGGAAGAGGAGAGAATACAGGCGGTCTTGCAGGTCGTTTTCTGGCCACCAGCATGCAACCTATTTCCAGGTCTTCTTCCACAGCTGCGGTGACAGGTACGGAGAAGACAGGCGGTCTCATCGGCGAGGGCCAGCGGGCCGCCGTGTCCAATTCCTACAGTGCCGGTTCCGTTCAGGGTACGACACGGGTGGGCGGTATGGCCGGTACGCTGAAAGACAGTCAGCTCACGTACTCCTATTCACGGGCCCGGGTTCTGGCGGATGGTACAGCAGGCGGAATTATGGGAAGCTCGGAAAGCACTACTGGTGCGACCGTTTATTGGGACACAGAGGCCACCGGCCAGAACTGGGGCAACGGTCTGAATACGAATCAGGGATTGTCCACGGCCCAGATGCAGTGGCCATATGCGGACCCGGAAAAATGGCAGAGTTGGGATTTTGACGGTGTCTGGATGCATGATATCTGGGGTCTGAGCAATGACGGCTATCCCCAGTTGCAGGATCGTATTTTTGAACCTTCACCGGGTTACAGTGGCGGCCGCGGTACGGAAGCGGATCCCTACCTTATCGGTAAGGCTATGGACTGGCTCGTGCTGACCAGAACCCGGGCGCATTGGGGTAACCAGTTTCAGGTAACATCCGATATCGATTTTGACGGAAGTGAAGTGCCTCCTCTGGGCAATGCTTCTCAGCCACTGGATGTCTTTCAAGGCAAGCTGGATGGCGGAGGCCATGTCTTCAGGAACGGCACCATTACGGATAAGACCGCACCGGCACTGGGCCTTTTCCCGGTGGTGCAGGGATCTGCTGTAATCACCGGTTTTCATCTGGAAGACTTCGGCATTTACGGTAAGGATAATGTGGGCGGTATCGTGGGCTCACTCAGCGGTGCCACGGTGACCGACTGCTCTTTTACGGGTGTTGTGCAGGGCGGCAATGCCATAGGCGGCATCGTCGGTCTGGCTTCCGGCGAGAGCAGGGTGGAAGAATGCAACAGCACGGCGAATGTGAAATCGTCGGGCAACAATGCCGGTGGAATTGTCGGCTCCGTATTGAACAGTAAGGTGACAGGGAGCTATGCCCTCGGATCCGTGACTTGTGACGGCGATGGGGCTGGCGGACTTATCGGCCGTTTGGATGCCGGTGGTCTCGTGGACCGTTGCTTTACCAGTGGCTCAGTTCAGGGCGTGCGTTTTGTGGGCGGACTGGTTGGAGATTTGAGGTCGAGCACGGCAAAGGCCAGCAGCGCTTCAGCGGAAACGACAGCCAACCAGTATGGCGGCGGCTTTGTCGGATCGGCACTTCAAAGTCTGATAGAAGACTGCGACAGCGACGGCGATGTGAAGGGACATGGGTCTTCACCTTATTGCATGGGCGGTTTTGCCGGTGCCATAGGCGACAACAGCAGGGTCAGCAACTGCTCCGCCACGGGCGATGTGAGCGGATACGCCGCTACAGGTGGTTTCAGTGGTGATATCGCTGTGGAGTGCCTCATAGAAGACTGTTTTGCTGAAGGCTCTGTGGAAGGCGGCGAGAATACGGGCGGTTTTGTCGCTTATGTTCATGAAGAGATTACCCTCAACAACTGCCATGCTTTGGGTGATGTCGTTGGAAGCAGTTTCACAGGTGGTTTTATGGGCTATGCGATGGAAGACGTTTTCATCAATGACTGTCATGCCGAAGGCTCCGTGGAAGGCAAGAATAATGTGGGCGGTTTTACAGGCTTCAGTGGATCGTCGAACACATTTACCCGGTGCCATGCTCTGGGCGCTGTGACAGGTGAAGAAAACACGGGCGGCTTTGGCGGCGTATTACGCAATTACACGGAAGCGGAAGACTGTTATGCTCTGGGCGCTGTGACAGGTGAAAAAAACACGGGCGGCTTTGGTGGCAACGTGAATGATCTGTGTACTGTCAAAGACTGTTACGCCACGGGAGCGACGGAGGGTGTCACCTATACGGGCGGTTTTGCAGGCACTATCGTTGACAACTGCGAGCTGTCTGGAAGCTATGCGGAAGGCTCTGTGGACGGTGACAGTGATACGGGCGGTTTTGTGGGCACTTTTGGTGAAAACAGTACCGTCAAAGACTGTTACGCCACGGGCGGGGTCACCGGGAAGATGTCAACGGGTGGCTTCAGTGGCGAGCTGGCATACTATGCCCTGGTAGAAGACTGTTTTGCTGAAGGTGATGTGGAAGCGTCAGGCGATTCAACGGGTGGTTTTTCCGGAATGATCCGTGAATATATTGTTCTTAAAAACAGCCATGCCACAGGAGAGGTGCGGGGGCGCGACGACACAGGCGGTTTCGCAGGTTATCTCTTGGACGACAGCGAACTGGAAGGCTGCCATGCCGAAGGCTCTGCAGAGGGCCGGAAGAATGTCGGCGGCTTTAGCGGCTACAGCGGTCTTGAAAATAAACTGAGAACTTGTTTTGCTCTGGGCGCTGTGACAGGTGAAGAGAACACGGGCGGCTTTGCCGGTACTTTTTATCAGGAGCGTGATCTTCAAAAATGTTATGCCCGGGGCACTGTGACAGGTGAAAGCAATACGGGCGGCTTTGTCGGTATCGCTTCGGATTCAGATTTCAGTCTGTGTTATGCCCGTGGTGCCGTGACCGGCCAGACCGTGACCGGTGGATTTGCCGGTGTGGTTGACCGGGATACCCGAGTGAAACATTGTTATGCCACGGGTCAGACAAGTGGTACAGTAGCGGCTGGTTTTGTTGCGTCACTTGATTCGGCCACGGTGACTGATTGCTATTGGGATAAGGACACGACGGGACTCAGCTCCAGTGCAGGCGGGGAAGGCCTCAGCAGTGAATCCATGCGTTTCCCCCAGGGAAAGGAAAGCCTGGTGGGCTGGGACTTTGATACGGACTGGCGACTGGATTTTGATGAGGAGAATGACGGCTATCCTGTCTTCAGAAAAGAGGGCGAAAGATATGCGGGCGGATTCGGCACGGCGGAGAGTCCTTATAAGCTCTTGCATGCTTCGGATTGGGCGAGGTTCGCTTCCAACCGGACCGACTGGAGTCGCCATTTTGAATTGATGGGCGATCTCGATTTCACAGACCAGAGTTTCACGCCTGTCGGTGATTCCACCAGAGCCTTCACAGGTGTCTTCGACGGTGCCGGCCATGTGATGCGCAATATTTCCCTCAATGTTGATACAGACAGCAGTAAAGGCGACAGGCTCGGACTTTTCGGCAGGGTGGAGTCAAAGGGGCGTATCAGCAATCTTCATGTGGACACCCTGGAAATTGTCGGCCGGCATCAGGTTGGCGGTCTTGTGGGCTATCTCAGTAATGGGGATATTCTGGACTGCACTGTTGTCAATGCTGTTGTGGAAGGCGAAAGGCATACAGGTGGATTGGCGGGTTATGTGGATGCGACCAGCCTGATTGAAAACAGTTCCTGTCATGGCGTTGTCATTGCCAATGATTATGGAGCCGGTGGAATAGCCGGTTACTTTGAAAACAGTACCATGCGCTCTGTCTGGAGCGGCGGATCGGTCAACAGTACCTTCAACGATGCGGGCGGTCTCATCGGATTTGGCAAGTCATTTACCCTCAGCCAGGGCTATGCGACCTCCGCCACTTATGCCGGAGACAGGGCCGGTGGTCTTCTGGGCCATGGGGAAGGCGGTACTGTGAAATACTGCTATGTGCTGAGTCGGGTAGAGGCTTTTGACCCGGGTTCCCAAGACGTCGGAGCCTTCATCGGAGTATCCGACGGCTGTACGGTCAGTGATTCCTATTGGAATATCCAGACGACCGGCCATTCTGGCCATGCGTCGCTTGGCGCCCGGAATCTGGATGAGATGAGCGGAGCCGGTGCCGAGACGAATTATGAGGGCTGGGATTTTACAAATGTCTGGGCCATGCCCGAAGATCTCAGCTATAACCAGGGCTATCCTTATCTGCGAGGGGTACCTGCTGATCCCGAGGGGCGTCGTTGGCATCCTGCTGATTTCCAGAGGCGGATGCGTATTTTCAAGGAAGAGGCTGACAGCCATTCAGAGCGATGGCAGACGGGATCTGTGCCGATGAGAGTGGCTGTTCGTGGTCGCTATCTTGTTGAGTCCGGTGGTTCGTACCGCTTTGAGGCTGATAAGCCCGTGCCTGAATGCTGGGTACCTCAGGAGTAGGGGTGTTATAGGTGATAGGGAATAGGTGATAGGGAATAGGTTATAGGTGATAGGTGATAGGTGATAGGGAATAGGTGATAGGTGATAGGTGATAGGGAATAGGGAATAGGGAATAGGGAATAGGTGATAGGGAATAGGTGCGAGAAGTGTAGGGGCACGGCATGCCGTGCCCATTTCAGCCCAGACGCTGACTCCAGTCCCTCCCACATCCGTCCGATCCGACTGATCCGACCGATCCGACCGATTCCCGGGGACAGATGAAGGCTTCAATGTCTTTTAAAAAACCAAGAGAGGCAGCCATTCTTTTTAAAGTCTTCCCAATCTGGATGACCGTCTGTTTTTTGCGTTGTTGTGGCTGAATACTTTGATAGGCGGGCCGGGTCGTGAAAAAACCGGAATGACGGCGGGGGAGTATAGGTTATAGGTGATAGGGAATAGGTTATAGGTGATAGGGCTGCGCGACCCAAGGTCTTTAATTTTTCAGTGTGCTCAGTGATTTTCGTGATCAAAAAATTTTCTGTCAGCTCCTTGACATTTCTTCTTTCAGGTGTTATACTCCATTCAGAAAGTTAAATCTTTGCTGATACTCAGGTATGCAGACGAACACGAGGGATATGGCCCAATGACTGTTCGGGCAACCCGCATAGCGGCGGGTGCCACTGCCAGCCCGGTTTTTCCGGGAACCATGTCTGGGATCGTTGGATTGTGATAATCCAGCCCCCCATGTGCAGAACCTGAGGGGGCTTTTTTTGTGCCTCCTCTCTTCACATGAACTCCTTTTGTCTGTTGTCTGAGCTTTGATTTTTTCAAGGGTCGCGCACAACGCGCATTACAACACGAAGGAGTTCCTCTCATGTCAGTCCAAACGGCACAACAATCCAAAATTTCTTCTGAAGAAGGGATGGAGCGTCCCGCCAATGGCGCTCTGCTTACCCGTCCTCTGGGTCTGGAGGGCTGGGACCATCTTGAATCAGTTCTGCTCGCCTCGCTCGTCACAGAGACACCTCTGCTGCTCATCGGCACTCACGGCACAGCCAAAAGCTTTTTCCTGGAAAAGCTCGCCCGGGCCCTCAATCTGGAATACCGCTTCTACAACACGAGCCTCATCAACTACGATGATCTCGTGGGCATTCCCATCCCCAACGCCGAGCGTACCCGTCTCGACTATATTTCCATGCCCACAGCCATCTGGGATGCGGAAGTGGTGTTCATGGACGAAATCAACCGCACCCGCCCCGACCTTCAGAACAAAGTCTTTCCCATCATCCACGAACGCCGTATCCAGGGGACGGAGCTCAAGAAACTGCGTTTCCGCTGGGCGGCCATGAACCCTCCTTTCATGGAAAGCGACAGCGATGACAACCCCGGTTATTTCGGTGCGGAAGTTCTGGACACGGCCCTCGCCGATCGTTTCGGTTTCATTGTGGAAGTGCCCTCCTGGAACAAGCTCAGTGAGGAAGAGCAGCAGGCGATTCTTGCTGATCAGTTCTCGGGAGAACATGATTTCCCCATATCGCTGCAGGATCTCATGGACCGTGTCCGGGCCCGCTACGAGGCCTTGAAGAGTCAGCGTTTCCGGGAAATCGAGCTCTATCTCATCATCCTCGCCAAGCAGCTTGCCGAGCGGAAAATCCTCTTTTCCACACGGCGCATGACCATGCTCCATGACAATATTCTCGCCAACCACGCAGCTGAAGAAGTACTGGCGGAGATCAAAGGGATTCCGGCTCCCGGGATGATGGACAGTTGCTGGACAGCTCTTCTGCACAGTATTCCTCAACGGGCCGAAGGAAGCATGCCGGAGCCCATATCCATCCGGGCCTCTCATGTTCAGGCCTGGAGAATCATGGAAGGCAGCGAAGCCGGTGCCGAAGCCATACTTCTTCGCTTTACCGATCCCTGTGAACGTCTTGAAAAAGCACTCTCCATGCACAAGACAATTTCCGAAGAAATCCTGGGTAACACGCTCATCAATTTTCTGCGCAGCCTGAATCTGGAAGAGGGTCAAAGCTGTGCCCTGGCATTTTATCTGGCCACCCATAAGGAGATCACCCTGACCAATACGGCACTGGAAGTTCTGGGAATCAATCTCAGAAATTGTTTTGTCCAGCTTCCCTTCGAAGCTCCCCCGCATCTCACCCGCCTCTATGACGACCTGAAAAGAAGCAGACACCAGGGAGCCCGTACCAAAGAGAGCGATCTCAACCGATATAAAGCCAACCTGGCCGCCATCACCGCCGACCATATGGTTTTCTATGGATATTGCCGTATCGACATGCAGAAATATTTCGAAGAACTTTACGAGAAATTTACCCGGGCTCTTTCCGGTGAAAATAACTGAACTCAAACACAAAGGAGATTATTATCATGTGTCCTGGCAAAGAATTTAAATTTAAACGTCGCCCCTCCTCACCCAAACCCGTATTGAAAGAAGTCTATATTGTTCCAGCAGAAAACACCATATGCCTGTCCCTCTATCTGCTTCTGAGCAGACACGGCATCTGGAATCCGAAAAAACAGACCAGGCAATACAGTCCTGAAGACTGGCAGAGTGACTTCACAAAGAAATTTCTTCCGAAAGCGAAACTCTCCGAAGACGATGAGATCTGGCCGCTGCTGAAAAGCCTGAAAGTCACCCGGAAGACGGCGGACAGAAGCGCAACCCGATTCTTCACAGGTTTTGCCTATGCCTGGAAATATAATCCTGCGTCCCACGAGCGTATCCCTATAGGGGAGAGACCGGAAGTGGAGTTTCTAAGTGATCCGCCCCTGTGCCTGGGAATCCTCGCCCGTACCCACGGTGATTTCTATCAGGCAAACCGTTCCCCCGATTATTCCATCGGCCATCTCATGCGGACGAGCCCCACCTTTTCAGACAAGCGACTGCAAGGTGAAGGTCTTTATCCACTGTGGCATTGGAACGAGACCCCAAAAAAAGAAAAAGCATGAACAGCCCACGGGCAAGAAAGCCATTGTCATGAGCAAGACCACAATCCTTGTCGCAAAGCCACCCTGCAATCCGGATGATAAAAAAGCGCTGCAAAACCTGAAAGAGCGAATTGTCCGCGTCATTCCCTGGGGCACTTTCTATATGGAGACCTTTCTGAAATGCACCAGCCTCGAATGGTCGGAAACTGTTCCCACAGCCGCCATCGCCAGCAGCAGAGCGTCCATCGCCCTGCGCTTCAACAGAGTCTTCGTAGAAGAATACTGCAAGCTCGAAGAAGAGCTGATGATGCTTGTGCTCCATGAGCTGCACCATGTCCTCTACGGACATACGACCCTCTTCGGCAAAACAGGCCCGGCTCATAACATCGCTTTTGATGCCGTCATCAATGCCCGGCTGTGTCGCTGCTGGAGAACACGGAGGCACAGCCGTCTTTTCATGCGCTTCTATAAAGAGCCCTCTTTCCCCGAGTTCCTTCTCACGCCTCCGCCGCAATGGCCCGATAAGCCCGACGCCAAAGCCCGGAAAATAGAAAGGGAAAGACTGGGAAAGGCACTCACGCAGTCCCTGGTAAAAAAGACACAGAGGATCCGTGATAACTTGTATTACACAGTCAAAAGTTCCGTGAACTATAACGACATTCTGGAACTGTTGAAAGAGGCGGAAGAAAAGAAAGTCCCCATGACCGGAACCAGGCTTCTGGGAAATCATGAAGCATCCCCTTCAGAGGGCGAAGACATTCCCGTTGCGGAAGATCCCTTTCTGGCCTCTATCGCTTATGAAATGAATCAGGATATGGCAAAGCAAAGCAGCTTCCGCGGTTTCCAAACGCCACAGCAATTGAAGGTTGACAAGAAAAAATCCCGCACAAAATTCCTGCAGGTTCTGCAGGATGTCCTTCACCGGGCCGGCATCTACGAGCATCGGGCCACACCCTTCATCACAGACGGGCATACCCACGTGGACATGTCCATCCAGAGTGTTCTCCCCCAATGGAGAGACAGGCTGGTATTTGCCAAAGAAATGCTCTTTCACAATTCTCCTCTTATCTTTGAAGATACCATCACAGTGCTGCGCAGAGGAAAAAGACCGGGAGCCAGAGCCCATATTTATCTCGATGTGAGCGGATCCATGAATGTGGATCTCCCCTGGATCATCGGGGCTCTGGCTCCTCTGGAAAAAGCCGGACTCGGCCGCATCTTCCTTTTCAGCACAGAGGTCTTTCCCGCTCCGAAAGAAGGCCTGTCAAAAGGCGCACTGGAAACCACCGGAGGTACCGATGTGGACTGTATCCTGGAACATGTTGCGGAGATGAAAAGAGAAAAGCGGCCCCGGAAAATCGTCATTATCACCGACGGTTATTTCGGATATCCTTACTCCAGACACATGACGGAAGTCCGGGCCGACAAAATAGAAATTCACGGAGCCATTACTCATACAGGCCGCGCCGACACGATGAAAAAAATTGCCGTCAGAACCACGCAACTGCCAAGCTATACCTGAACCCGAAGCTGAAGAGCCGTGCCTCGCCGGAAGCCTGAAAAGAAAACAACTCTTTTCTTTTTGAAGCCCGGAAAAGGCATAATAGAAAACACTTGTAAAAGAAGGAGGGCCCTCTCATGGCCGATGATACTTTTGTACTTCCCCATATGCTCGAAATATATGTGCCCACACAATGCCGATGCGGGGAGCAGCTTCCTGATTCCCTGCGAAAACAGGCTGTGGACACCATCAAAAAACAAATGGCCCAATGGTTCGGTGGTGTCACATCCAGTGATGCTCAGGGCGGATGGGTACTGGCCAGCGGTCAGCTTGCCGAAGAGACTGTCACGATCATCTACAGCAATGTGGGCGACGAGCAATTGCAGCAGCGGCGCAGTGAGTTTACAGCTCTGGCACAGAAAATGGCTGATGATCTGTCACAGGAAGCCATCGCCTATGCCATCAACAAAAAGATGTCCTTTGTCGACGGAGATCCGGAAAAAAGCTGTATGCATCAAAAGGGCGGCGCACGGATTCATAAACCCCGACTTCATGCGGATATGGCCTGGATGCTCTCTCTGGAAAGCACTCTGAGAAGCCTGCCCGCTGATCAAAAAGACAAATACCAGCCTGATCTGCTCGAAAGAGCGCGCAATCTCTTTTGTCATTCTCTGGGATACAGCTACGCCAATGATGCCCTTCCCGTTTCCAGGTGGACACCTGCTCTCAGAAAATTGTCGGTGGGTCAAAAGGCCCCCATGATTATTGCCCGTGGCGGAGAAAATTTTCAGATCATTTTGTTGCAATTGAACAACCCCCGCCTTCTTCTTACGGAACAACGGCAACTCATAGAGCGGATCCTGCGGGATCAGCCTTCGCTCCGGGCCCTCTTTCTGGTTACAGACAGCGACGGGACGCAATGGCATCTGGTCAACATCCCCGAACACAGCCCCACAAACCGCCGTCTCATCCGCCGTTTCCGTATTGATCAGGCAAATCAACCCATGCGCACAGTTGTTGAGCAGCTGGCCGGAATCAATCTGGAAATCCTGGGTGAGAAGGCCGATGATACACAGATCAAAGCAGCCCACGACCGTGCTTTTGATGTGCAGGCCGTGACCGATACTTTCTATAAAACCTTCAGAGAAGTCTTTGAATTCACACGCAGCAGAGTTCAGGGTATCCAGAATGAAGAGCAACTGCATCTCTTTACCCAACAGCTTTTCAACCGTCTTCTTTTCCTCAGCTTCATTGACAAAAAAGGCTGGCTGAATCTTGAAGGAAAAGGCGGCTATTTCGACAGACTCTGGCACAACTATCAGGCTCCGCGAAAGAACAAATCAACATCAACGCCCAATTTTTATCGGGAGCGACTGGAGCCTCTGTTTTTTGAGGCCTTGAACACGCCCCACAATGCTGACATGTCGGAAAAAGACTACGCAGATCTCCAAAGCATGCTCCAAAACAGCGGCACTGTACCTGATAAGGCTGTATTGGAAAAAAGCGGAACCTCACCGGCACGGTTGAAAAAATTGGAGAAACTCATAGGAAAAACACCCTTTCTGAACGGGGGCCTTTTCGAAAAAGATGAAGTAGACAAATACAAGGAGCTCCATATTCCTGATGAGTGCTTTTCAACCATTTTCAAGAAGCTCTTTGCAGCATTCAATTTTACGGTCATGGAGTCCACGCCCTTTGATGAAGATGTGGCAATTGATCCGGAGATGCTCGGTCGTGTCTTTGAAGAATTGGTTGTGGGACGACACAGCACGGGCAGCTACTATACGCCCAAATCCATTGTCAGTTTCATGTGCCACGAAGCGCTCAAAGGGTATCTGGAGTCGCGCATACCCGGTGTGGACAAAGAGGCTCTGGAACTGTTTGTGGACGATTATGACGCTTCAAAAATCAAATCCAGAGCCGAAGAAGTGCTCGATGCCCTCCGTGCCGTCACTGTCTGCGACCCGGCCTGCGGCTCCGGTGCGTACCTTCTGGGCATGCTCCAGGAACTCATCCATCTGCGGGCTGCTCTCTTCGATGTGGCCCAGCTGGACAGCAGAACGGCTTACAAAAGAAAACTCGAAATTATTCACAACAACCTCTACGGCACCGATCTGGAAATTTTCGCCGTCAATATCGCGCGCCTTCGTCTTTGGCTGTCTCTTATCGTGGAGTATGAAGGCGACACTCCGCCGCCCCTGCCCAATCTGGATTTTAAAATCGAAAGTGGTGATTCCCTGCTCGGCCCTCCCATTCAGCAGCGATCGGGTGAACAATTGGAGTTTTTTGACAACACCGACAAAATTACTCTGCTGGCTCAGGGCCTGAAAAAGAAAAAAGAAGCCTATCTGAGAGCGCAGGGAGCCATTAAAGAACTGGTGAAAAAAGGAATCAGCAAACAGGAAGAGGCCATTCAAAAAGCATTGCAGGATTCCAAATTCAAACGAAGGGATGGCAAACCCGTCATCTTCTGGCATGTCCATTTCTTCGAAGTATTTGCTGATGGCGGCTTTGATGTCGTCCTGGCCAATCCGCCCTATGTCCGGCAGGAACAGATAAGCGAAGAAAAGGCCCGACTGAAAGAAGTTTTTCCTGAAGTGTATTCAGGCAAAGCGGACCTCTTCTGCTTTTTTTATGCCCGAGCCGTGGAAATGCTCAAACCGGGAGGCATGTTCGTCTTCATCAGTCCCAACAAATGGTTCAAAGCGGGCTATGGTTCCGGGCTGCGGACTCTGATGAAAAACACCTGTGAGGTCAGACAGATCATTGACTTCAATGACTTGCCTGTTTTCAAAAGCGCTGTGGCCTATCCCATGATTTTCATTGCAAAGAAACATGAAGAAGGTGTTGAAGACTTCAAGCAGGAATTTCTCTTCACCGATGTGACAACACTGGCACCCCCTTATCCCGATGTAAAAGAACTTGTCCGACAAAATGCCGTGTCCATTCCCGACATGGCCATTGACGAAAAGCGTTGGCTCTTGATGGACCCTTCCATTTTGAACAAGATCGCCAAAATGGATGAAGTGGGAGTGCCGTTGAAAACTTACCTGAAAGACTGCGCTATCAATCGAGGAATTGTCACAGGCTTCAACAGAGCGTTTTTCATAAACGGTGAGACCCGTCAGAAGCTCATTGACGAAGATCCGCGAAGTGAAGAAATCATCAAGCCTCTGATTCAGGGAAAAGATGTCAAGAAATGGCATGTGGAAAGCAGGGATCAGTGGATCATATTCGCAAAACAGGGTATAGACATTGATCAGTATCCCGCTGTGAAAAGCCATCTGGCCCAGTGGAAAAAAGAATTGACACCCAAGCCCAAAAAAGCATCAAAAGGGAAAAAAGGACGGGCCAGCGGAACATACAAATGGTATGAATTGCAGTCGAGTATCGCCTATGAAGCAAAATTATCGCAGACTAAAATAGTCTATCCTGTAATCGCCCAGAAGCCCTGCTTTGCTTTGGATAGAGAACACCATTATTTGAATGACAAGGCTTTTATGATTCCCTTGGATGATCCTTACTTGCTCGGGGTACTCAATTCCGAAGCGGTGTGGTTTTATCTGAAAGCGGTCTGTTCTCCTCTTCAAAACAATTTTATTGAGTTGCGCTCTCCCTATATTCTCAATCTTCCTGTGCCTGATGCGTCTGCGGAAGAACAAAAACATCTGTCCGGACTCGTGTCCAAGTTGCTCAAATCAAAAGCACAGACCAGGGTCAAGCTGGAGCAGGAAATCAATTCATTTGTTGACAAGCTGTATGGATTCTGATGTCCTCACTGTCAGATGTTTTAAAAATCACAATATTTTAGAGAGACTTTTCATTCATGTCCGATATTATTGATAATCGTGAGAGCAAGCTGGTTCATACAATGAACGCCATTCTTCCGACGGCTGAGGCTGTGGACTTTGCTGTGGGCTATCTTTTTCTTTCGGGGCTTGAGGCCATAGAAGAGAATCTGGATCATCCGCAGCGTCTTCGTTTTCTCATCGGGAATGCGACAGACCGTGAGACTCTGGAGCATTTTACGGAAGCCTTTCACCGTGTGGAAGAGGCCCGCAAGCGCGATGAGGCGGCGCGTTTCAGGAATGCAAAGGAAAGCCGTAAGCTCTCTGAAGAAACGGAAGCGCGTTTGAGCGATGCGTTGTCTCTCATGGATCAGGGGGACGGCGAGGAATCCATTCTCCGGAAGGTGGCCCGTCTTATAGAAGAGGGGCGCCTGTCCGTGCGTGTCTATACGCGGGGCCGTCTTCATGCGAAGGCCTATCTCTTTCATTATCCCGATGACGGGCGCTTTGAGAAAGGGATGGGCATTGTGGGATCGAGCAATCTGAGTCTGGCGGGGCTGACGCACAATACGGAATTGAATGTGGTTGTTCACGGCAACGAAAACCATGATCAGTTGTCGGCCTGGTTCGATAGACTCTGGGCGGACAGCCTCGATTTTACGGAGGCGTTGTTGGAGGAGATCCGGCGCAGCTGGGCGCTTGCCTGTGCGACGCCTTATGATATTTATATGAAGACGCTCCACAGTCTTGTGTCGGACAGATTGGAGGGCCCGGAAGACGACGGTACCTTGTGGGATGATGCGCTGACGGAGACGCTTGCGGATTTTCAGAAGGAGGCTGTGAAGCTGGGGGTACAGATCATCCGCGACCAGGGAGGTGTTTTTATTTCCGATGTGGTGGGCCTGGGCAAGAGTTATATCGGTGCGGCGATTTTGCAGCATTTCCGCCGGACCGAAGGATGCAAGCCTCTGATCATCTGTCCCAAGGCTCTGGAAGAGAGCTGGCAGGAATTCAGCCATCAATTTGATCTGGGCGCGCGGGTGGTTCCCATGAGCCGGCTGCAGGAAGGGCGCAATGAACTGGCCCAGGCCAAATATGAGGACTATGATTTCGTGCTCATTGACGAGAGCCATCATTTCCGCCATGCGAGCGCACAGCGATATGAGGCACTGCAGGATTTTCTGTTGCGACGTCAATGCAAACTGTGCATGCTGACGGCTACACCGCGCAACAAAAGCGCCTGGGATATTTATCATCAGATCAAATTGTTTCATCCTGAAGACACGACCTATCTGCCAGTGGATCCTCCTGATCTGCGGCGTTATTTCAAACTGGTTGAACAGGGGGAGCGTTCGCTGCAATCGCTGTTGAAGCCCTTGCTGGTGCGACGGACACGGCGGCATATTCTGCGGTGGTACGGGAAGACGGAGGATACGGAACGGCCTCTGCGTGAACTGGATGAAGGGGAGGCGGCTCCTTATCTGAATGGAAGCAAGCGGGCGTGGGTGCAGGTGGGGGAGCGACGCAATTATTTTCCGACACGTCGCCTGAATACGCTGGGCTATAACATTGACGGCGCCTGTGCGGGTTTATATGACAGCCTGCGTTATCGGCTGGGGAGCAAAAGGGACAAGCCGGGAAACTGTGATGCTCAGTTGCGTTATGCCCGCTTCGGCCTGTGGCATTATGTGCTTCCCTCGCGGCAGAAGGTAGCGCCCTATAAGGATCTGCAACGGGCGGGCACCAATCTGCGGGGCCTCATGCGTGTGATGCTTTTCAAGCGGCTGGAATCGAGCATTCATGCTTTTCTGAAGACGCTGGAACGGATGATCAAGATCCATGAAAATTTCATCGCCTGTCTGGATGAAGGTGTTATTCCGGCGGGGGAGGAGGCCCGGCGTCTCCTGCCGGGAAGTGATGCGCTGGATGAAGGGGAGCTGCTGGATGCGCTTGCACAGGTGAGCCGGAAATACAAGATTGAAGATTTTGATGCGGGACTTCTGCGTGAACATGTGAGCGCGGATCTGGCCTTGCTGCGGACGATGGTGGATGAACTGGCGGGGATCAAGCCGGAGAAAGATACGAAGTTGCAAGTACTGAAAGAGAAGCTGCGGGAAGGGATTCCCAAGGCCTCGGGCAAGGTATTGCTCTTTACCCAATTTGCCGATACGGCTGTCTATCTCCATGAGCAGCTCAATCCCGGCGGAGTGGACCCTTCCATTGCCGTCATCCATGGGACGAATCAGAGTAAGATGCGCGTGGCTGCACGTTTTGCGCCCCGGGCCAATGCCTTTGTTCGCCGTGCCGGGGACCAGGAAATCCGACTGCTCATCGCCACGGATGTCATGTCGGAAGGCTTGAACCTGCAGGATGGTGATGTGATCGTCAATTATGATCTGCACTGGAATCCTGTGCGCCTGATTCAGCGTTTCGGCAGGATAGACCGCATCGGCACGGAGAATGATGAGGTCTGGGGATTTAATTTTCTGCCTGAGCGGGCACTGGACAAGAACCTCGGATTGACGGAAAGGCTCAAGGCGCGCATTCAGGAAATTCACGATACCATCGGCGAGGATGCGGCGATCCTGGATGCGGAAGAACGGATCAATGAAGAGGCCATGTTCGCCATTTATCAGGGCGAAGGCAAACAGATGCTGCTCCAGGAAGAGGAGGAGGACGGGATCCCCGATCTGACGGAAGCTGAGGCTTTTTTCCGGCGGCTGCGCGAAGAGGACCCTGCCGAGTATGACCGTATTTGCGCCTTGCGCAGCGGGATCCGGAGCGGTCGGGCCCTTATATCCCATCAGGGCGCTTATGTCTTCTGTCAGGCGGGACTGTTCCAGCAGCTTTATCTGGTGGACAGAGAGGGCACTGTTGTGTCGCGGGATATGACGGAGGCTTTGCGACGTATCCGCTGTTCCCGGGAAGAGCCCCGGGCGACGCTGCCTGTGAACCATAATCGCCTGGTCATGACGGTGAAGGAGATTTTTGAAGAAGAGGCGGAACAGCGCCTGGCCGAACAACAGCAACTGCGCTCTCTGTCGCCGGCACAACGTTATGTGGTCCGGGAACTGCGCGCCCATGCGGCCCGGTCGGATAATGAAGATGTCAAGAGACGATGCCACGCCATGGAAACAGCCTTCTCGGGGATTTTGCCTCCGGCACTGCGCGGAGGACTCAATGCCCTGCGCCGCAGTGGGATGACCGGTGAGAACCTGCTCCGTGAGATGCAGGAACGCTATCATCGTTTCGGACTGGCGGCCTTGCAGGAGCGGTACAGCCGGGATCATCTGGAAAAGACGGTGGATGATATTCCCAGGATCGTGTGCAGTGAGTCTTTTGTGTAAGTGCGTATTATAGGTGGTAGGGAATAGGGAATAGGGAATAGGGGCGAGGAGTGTAGGGGCACGGCATGCCGTGCCCATTTCAGCCCAGACTCTGACTCCTGTCCCTCCCACATCAGTCGGATCCGACTGATCCGACCGATCCGACCGATTTCCGGGGACAGATGAAGGCTTCAATGTCTTTTAAAAAACCAAGAAGGGCAGCCATTCTTTTTAAAGTCTCCCAATCTGGATGACCGTCTATTTTTTGCGTTGTTGTGGCTGAATACTTTGATAAGCGGGCCGGGTCGCAAAAAAACCGGAATGACGGCGGGGGGGTGTGGTGAGGGCCTTGATAGAAGATCAGAGAACCAAGTGCACAGCACTTCAAATCCTAAGCAACGAGAATCATCCTTGGGATTTAAAATATACCATATGCCGCTTTAGTGTAATATGGTATACTATGGGTAACAAGGAGTGTTTTCACTATGAACATCAATATACTAGCCACTAATCTTCGTCGCTTTCGTGCGGGCCGTCGGATGAGCCAGATGGCTCTCTCGGAAAAGTCGGGTGTGTCTCCGGGTACTATCAAAAAACTGGAAAATGAGCGCACTGAACCCCGAGTGGATACTCTTCAGCGTCTTGCCCAAGCCCTGGAGATTCCGCTGAAAGACCTCTTTGTTCCTGTCCGGGCACTTGAGACTGTGCGCTTTCGCAGTTCACGGCGGATGCAGAATCGGGAAAATATTCTTGCTGAAGTGGGACGTTGGCTTGATGATTTCTGCTGGCTGGAAACTGTGCTTGACCAAAAAAGTGTTTTTAAGCTTGCCGGGCTCTGCAAAGATGTGGGGCGGTACTCTGTTGAAGAGATGGCCCTTCGTTGCCGAAATAAGCTTGGTCTTGGTCCAAGCGAACCCATTCATGATATTTGTGGTCTTCTGGAATCCGCCGGTGTCAAAGTGCTTCCACTTTCCATGGCATCGGACAGTTTTTCCGGTCTCTCGGTAGGCGAAGAGGACGGAGGTCCAGCGGTTGCTGTCAATGTCTGGGAGCGCATTTCTGTGGAACGGCGCATATTCAGCGCAGCTCATGAACTGGGACATCTTCTCATGCATTCACAAGCCTATGATGTCATGGAAGCCGGTGAGAATAAGGAAGAGGAACAAGAGGCCAATCTTTTTGCCGGTTATTTTCTGATGCCTGATGCCGGATTTCAGCGGGAGTGGGAGGAGACCTCCGGGTTGGGTCTGGTTGATCGCGTATTTAAAGTCAAACGCATCTTTCATGTGAGCTATAAAACTGTCCTCTATCGGCTGATCCATTTGGGGGCCGTTGATACCAATGTCTGGTCTTGTTTTAATGTGGCCTATCAGAGACGGTTCAATCGCAAGCTGGGATTCAAAGAAGAACCCGTCCGGATGAATCCAGCCGAGCCCTTCGGCTTGCAGGCTATAGATTTCAGTTCCGACCGATTCAGCCGACTGGTTCGCCAGGCGATTGAAGAGGATAAGATCAGCTTCAGCCGCGGTGCGGAAATGCTGCAGATTCCGCTGGAAGAATTGCGGGAGCGTTTTTCCTGCTGGGTGGCCGTAGCCCTGGAAAAAGCGGAAAAGAGGGCCGGATAATGATTATGGATGCCTGCGTGCTTATCGATTTCTTGCATGCCGATCGCAGTGTGTTCCAGAGTATCTCCCATTATGTTGGTCCCCTTTATGTTGTTTCTTCTGTCGTTGAAGAACTTCGTGATGTCCAAAATAGCGAGGAACTTATAGCGCTGGGCATATCCGTTATCGTGCCGAAACGTGAAGATGTGGATATGGCCGCCAGTAAAATAGCTGCTCTCTCTTTTCAAGATTGGTTGTGCTTATTGACGGCCAAGCGTCACGGACTGACATGTGTCACCAATGATAAAAGGATTCGGCGACAGTGTGAGCAAGAAGGGGTTTCTTTGCTTTGGGGCTTGGAGTTGCTCCTGGGGTTACATGAGGTCGATGGTATTACAAAGAAAATGGCTGAAACGGTCGCTCTGGGAATTCACCAGACAAACCCACTGCATATCAGCAGAGATATTTTTGAAGAGTTCCGGAAAAAATTAAGGGCTCAATAAGGGCAATATCATGTAAATGCTTCCATGGGTGGTCAGAGAATGGATGAGGTCGAGGGGCGTATTATAGGTGATAGGGAATAGGGAATAGGGGCGAGAAGTGTAGGGGCACGGCATGCCGTGCCCATTTCAGCCCAGACTCCGACTCCTGTCCCTCCCACATCAGTCGGATCGGACGGATGTGGGAGGGGCGGGGGTTGGTCTTGGGGCATATAAGGGACTCAAAGGGAATAGTCGTGTCTGGGGAATCGGTCGGATCGATCGGATCGGTCGGATCTGCTATCTCCAATCCCCTCGTCCCTCGTCCCTCGTCCTTCGCTCCTATCCCATCCCTCATTTTGCCGGGTAAGCTCTTTGTGGGATATGATATAATTTGCCGGGTCACTTTTTCGCGGGCTTTTTGCTGCGGGAATAGTGTCCTTAAGATAGTGTTAAGAAATATAGATGGTACGAAATGGTTGTATCATCGGCGTATTTTTTTCTTGTGACCCTGAATGCGATTGTGTGGGCAGTCGCTGTTTTCAATGAAAGAGACAGTATGTCAGAGATGGATAAAACGTATTTGGCTGTGATCGGTGGTGGTCCGGGCGGGTATGCGGCCGCTTTTCATGGGGCGGATCTGGGTCTGGATGTGACTCTGATCGATATAGAGGCCAATCCCGGGGGTACCTGTCTTTATCGCGGGTGCATTCCTTCGAAGGCGCTGCTGCATGTTGCGAAGCTGATCAATGATGCGCGCGATGCTGAAGAGTGGGGTTTGAAGTTTTCGGAGCCGGAAATCGATCTTGACAAGATGCGTCAGCGTACCCGTCTTGTGGTTGAGCAGATGACGGGGGGGCTGGGTCAGCTGTGTCAGGCCCGGAACATCCGTTATGAACGTGCCCGCGCCTCTTTTATCGATCCCCACACGCTGGCGCTCAATTATGCTGACGGAAGCAAAAAACGTCTTGCCGCGGACTATGTGATCATCGCCACGGGATCGCGCCCGACTCTTTTCGGTCCTCTCATCCGTTCTCCCCGGCTCATGAATTCCACGAATGCACTGAATCTTTTTGATATTCCTGAAACGCTGCTGGTCATCGGTGGCGGTTATATCGGCTTGGAGCTGGGTTCGGTTTATGCGGCTCTGGGTTCGAAGGTGACCGTGGCTGAAATGTCGGATATCCTTCTCACCGGCGGCGATCGTGATCTGGTGAAACCCCTGGCGAAGCGGCTGGAAACTCTCTTTGAAGAGATCATGCTGAAGACGCGCGTGAATACCATGAAGGAAGTGGAGAACGGGATTCTGGTCAACCTGGAAAATGAGGAACTGGGCCAGGAAGACCGTCTTTTCGACAAGGTACTGATCAGCGTGGGTCGCAAACCGAATTCACAAGGCTTGGGCCTCCGTGAGATCGGGCTCAGTATTGATCGTCAGGGATTCATCCCCGTAGATTTGCAGCGGCGTACGGCCATCCCCCATATTTTCGCCATTGGCGATGTGACGGGCCAGCCCATGCTCGCACACAAGGCTTCGGCTGAAGGCAAGGTTGCGGCGGAGAATATCGCAGGTCGCAAGGCTGTCTTTGATCCTCAGGCGATTCCGGCGGTGGTCTTCACGGATCCGGAAGTGGCCTGGGCGGGTCTCACGGAAAAGCAGGCTCAGGAACAGGGCATTTCCGTTCAGGTTGCGCGATTCCCCTGGGCCGCCTCGGGTCGTGCCAGTACTTTGAGCCGTCCTGAAGGGATGACGAAAATGCTGTGTGATCCCGATACGGGTCAGATTCTGGGGATGGGTATTGCCGGGACCAATGCGGGCGAGCTCATTTCCGAGGGCGTGCTGGCCATTGAGATGGGCGCTGTCGTGGAAGATCTGGACATGACCATTCATCCCCATCCGACCTTGAGCGAGACGGTCATGGAATCGGCATCGGCTGTCTTCGGGACGAGCACACACTTTTACCGCCCTCAGAAGAAGGCATGAGTGCGGATCATTTCTCCGTGCGGGGATAATGCTTTTCCACAAAAGTCAGGGCATCCCCTTTGTCGCGGAGCAGACCATCGAGCTGCGCCTCTTCCACGGCTTGCAGCATGCTGCGAAAACGCTCATCGGGTTTGTATCCCAGAGCGATGAGATCATCACCCGTGATGAGGGGCGGTGGCGACAGTTCTTCTTCGCGCTGCTTGCGGCACCAGGCTTCCACCTCTTCGATCACCGAGAGATCACCATGGCTGGCTAGGCTGTCGCAGCGCGCAAGAGCCAGCAGTTCCCGAAAACCCTCTTCGCGCATGAGCTGTTTTTTCTTGTGAACACGCATGTCAGGAAAGACGTGTATTTTCATGTGGTGTTCCACAAGCCAGACAATGCGCTCCGTGAGTTTATTGGACATGCGAAGACGCTGACAGATTTCCCAGGCGATATCGGCTCCTTCCAGTGCATGGCCATGAAAGCGGATGCGCCCATCATGAAAGCGGCTTGTATGGGGCTTGCCGAGATCGTGAAAAAGGACGCCCAGAGCCAGGGCTGCTGAGGGTTTTTGCGGGAGAAAAGAGAGGGCAAGCCGGGTATGGACAAAGACATCGCCTTCGGGATGAAATTCGGGAGGCTGTTCCACGTTTTTGAGGCTGCTCACTTCGGGGAGCACGATTTCCAGGAGCCCGCTTTCGTCCAGTAGCTCCAGGGCCTGATCTGCATTGCCTTCGGTGAACATGCGGATCAGTTCCTCACGGATACGCTCCACCTTCACAGTGCGGATGCCCTCCTTTTCGTCTTTCATGGCCTGAAAGGTTTTTTCTTCCAGGGCATAGCCGAAGCGGGCTGCGAAACGGACAGCACGGAGGAGGCGCAGGCGATCTTCCCGGAAGCGCGCCACAGGATCGCCGACGGCACGCAGTATTTCCCCTTCCAGATCGGTCCGGCCGTCCACATAGTCCAGAAGCTCTCCGGCCAAAGGATCGTAGAACAAGGCATTGATCGTAAAGTCACGGCGGAAGGCATCTTCCTGTTCATTGGAAAAAGATACGGATTCCGGGCGGCGGCCATCAAGATAGTGTCCGTCCTTTCTGAAGGTGGCCACTTCGTATGGAGTCCCGTTGATGATGACGAGAATCACACCGAATTGAATTCCTACAGGCCGTGTTTTTCGGAAGAGAGGTTGGATTTCCTCGGGCGTGGCACTGGTGGCAATGTCATAGTCGGCGGGTGTTTTTCCCAGAAGCAGATCGCGGACACAGCCTCCGGCGAGCAGGGCTCGATGTCCTTTATCATGGAGGGTCCGGCATATGTCCACAGCCTGTCGGGCGAGATTATCCTGAGGCAGGGAAAGGGAGTGGGCTGGCGTGTTTTCTTTCATGGCCGCCCCTTATCCTGCAACGGTATGGATGAGCCGGCCCAGAATAAACAGGACCGAGCCACCCAGACAACTGAGCAGCGCCAGCAGGGCTGTGTAATAGCGTGCTGTGGATCGGGTGAGTGTTGCCAGGCTGAAAAAATAAAGGGTCAACAGGAGCAGTGCAGCCAGGAACCAGAGCCCTGAATTGAGACGATAAAGAACAGTCACCGCAACCAGAAGGAGCAGCGGTGAGAGCAGTCCGGACAAGAGTCTCCTGAACAGGTTGTCGGGTTCAAGCTGTTGCTTCAACAGATATTCCAGAGGCAGGCTGTTGAGAAGAAGGAAGATAAGGGCCGGCAGAATTTCCGGGCGATAATAAAGATGGGGGCCTGATCCGAAACAGCGCAGCAGCACCAGGAGTTGGGCGGTTATGAGCAGAAAAAGGGTGATTGTTTTCATGCCGCTCCAGGTGAAAAATTTATTCTGCGAGAGGAGGAAAAAGAACCAGCCGCTGAGACTGATGAAAAAGATCACGTCGCCCGGTGATGCCCTGAAGAGGAGCAGTCTTGCCGCAAGAAAAATGACAGCGCCATAGGGGAGCGCCAAGACGAAGGATTCGGGGAGAGCAGCCTTTTTCGGGTGGATCCAGGGGCTCGTACCATCGGCGATAATGGCTGCAAGCAGGGTAGTCACCAGCAGCACCCAGACCTGATATCCCGGAAGGAGTGCCACTGTGGGCGCTGTGTGAGCGAAAACAAAGGGCCAGGCATAGTAGCAACTGTGGGCCATCAAGAGAGAGAGCAGGGCGCTTCGGGTAAAGGCGGGTGTGGCCAGGAGCAATGACAGGCCGAAGAAAAAACATCCCTGCCAGAGGAGAAGCCAGGGGAGTGCCTGGCTGTCTTCCCGTCGCAGGATGAGATGAAAAGCCAGCAGGAAAGCAGCCACCAGGGCATGAGACAAGGACAGAAGATGCTGGCTGAATTGTTGCCCACTCCCCGCTTCCGCTTTCCTGGCCCAGCCATAATGGAGGCGCGAAAGAATGACGCAGAGCAAGGCGGAGGCACTCAGAATAGCCCAGAATCGTGGCAGGAACACAGGGCCGATCAGCATGAAAGAGCGGCCGCTTTTCAGGAAGAAGGAAAGGACCACGACCCCGGCGAGCATGATATGTTCCATGATCCTGAAACTGCGATGGCCATAGTGCCAGGCTACCAGCGCAGGGCCGAAGCAAAGAGCCGTAAGCAGGATGATCCGTGTTTCCGCGGGCCAGCTGAGAAAAAGTCCCGCAGCCACGGCCAGCAGAATCTGTCCGCCGAAAAGGGCGCGGAAACGAAGGTGTGTACTGTGATTCCGGAGCAGATAAAAGGAGGGCGGAGCGGCCAGGATCAGGGCGAAAGCGGGAAGCCAGGTTTTCAGCAGTGAGGAAGTGGGCAGCAGCATCACAGCAGCCGCGAGAGCATAGGCTATGGCGCCCACCATGAAGAGACGGTTGGCCGCCGTGGCACTCTGGGTTTTGCCGCGTGTTCTGAAAAGTACCAGAGCCACAGACATGAGCCAGGTCAGGGTCAGCCCGGGAAAGAGCAGCGTATGAGCGATATTTTTTTCAGCCCGGGCCGTATAGACCCATAGAAGACAGGCAACACAGACCAGCACCAGGGAGACGAGATGATCCCGGTCTTTCCGGAGCCACAGTCCCAGCCAGCCCAGGAGGAAAAGAGAGAGCAGTGCGGGAGCCGCAGGGCGCAGTGATTCGCCGAGATGAGGCAAGACCCGGATCAGCAGATATACAGCGGCCAGAACAACCACCAGAGCGACAGAGCGGCTTCGGATGCGCTGAGCCAGCGTGGCGAAGAGCATGAGCACGAGCAGACAGAGGAGGAAGCTGAGGAAAGGTCGGGGCGCTGTAAGGCCGAAGAGGGGCGATCCCCGGGAAAAGAGCATGCCCGTGAGGGAGAGAAAGAGAAAGGGCATGCCCCCGCCTGAAAGACTTTTGCCGCCCGTGAGCTCTGCGCGGACCAGGAGGCTTCCACCCAGAAAAAAGACCATGCCGGGAATGAGCCCGAGGATAAGGATGAAAGTTGCGGGGAGAGGCAGGGCTTGAAGGAGCCAGGCCAGAGCGATCATGAGCAGGATAAAAAGAATGCCCGCTGTCTGCTTCATGAACAGCCAGTAACTGTCGGGCACTTCGGGCGCGGGTCTCCCCGGTTGGCCCTGGCCCGCAGGCGGCCTGTTCTCTCTTTGATTGTGAAGCGTCAGATCAACCACGCGTTCCTTTCTTCAGCGTCGGGAGCGGATGAACCCGCACCGCCCCCGACAGAAAGAGGAGTCTTTTTATTATACAAGAGACTTCAGGATTTCGCAGCCCCGTTTTATGGTTTCGTCGGGAGCGGCAAAGGAAATTCTGAAGCAGGAGGGATTATCGGAGAAGACGCTTCCGGGAATGATGAGCACATTGTTTTCGATGGCTTTTTTCACGAAGGCATCGCCGTCTCCGTCCGGAGTCCGGGGATAGATATAGAAGGCGCCACCGGGCTTGACACAGTGGAAAGTATCTTTCAAGCCGTTGTATACCAGGTCGCGTTTGCGTCTGTATGCATCCACTTTTTCGGTCATGTCGGCTTTGAGTGCCAGCACGGCCGCTTTCTGGGCGAAAGAAGGTGCACAGACAAAGGTGTATTGCTGCAGGGTGTTCATGGCCTGGATCACCCCTTCCGGTCCGCCTGCATAGCCCAGACGCCATCCGGTCATGGCCATGTTCTTGGAGAAGCCGTTGAGGAGCAGCACATTGTCATAACGTCCCACCATGGTGGCCGGTTCTTCATCATATTGGAGGGATTCATAAATTTCATCGGAGATGACGAGGAGGTCATGTTTCTTCGCAACAGCGGCCAGGCTGTCCAGTTCCGCACCATTGAGGGTCACGCCCGTGGGGTTGGCGGGCGTATTCACGATGAGCGCCTTGGTGCGGGGGGTGATGGCCGCTTCCACCCTTTCGGCCGTCAACTTGAAATCGGGGAAGGTGTTGACCGTTACGGCCTTGCCGCCGAGAAGATTCACGAGATGCTTGTACATGACAAAAAAAGGATCGGCACAGATGACCTCGTCGCCGGGATTGACCGTTGCCATGAGCGCAAGAAAGAGGCCGCCCGACACACCGCCGGTAATCATGACGTTTTTCAGTTCAGCGCCGAATTTGCGATCATAATACTCGGCGGCTCCTTCACGCAATTCGTCGATTCCCCAGGTTTGCGTGTAGGCATTGAAACCCGCCTGGATCTGGTTGCAGGCTTCATCTTTACACAACTGATCCACATCATAATCGGGCTGGCCGATGCTCAGGTTGATGGGATCTTTCATCTTTGCGGCCAGGGCGAAAATTTTACGGATGCCGCTGGCGTCAATGGCGTTCATACGCTCTGCGAGAAAACTCATGGGACTATCCTTGTTGTGGTACTTTCGTAGCCTTTTCAGTGAAATGAATATAACAGAATACCGGTCCGGATCCCCTCTCGGGCCACCCGTCCGGATGCATCAATGTATCACGGGACAGAGGGACTCTTCAAAAGACAACGACTTTTATTTGAATTGTATCCAGGGATTTTCTCATCTCACCGGCAATCCTGCATCCCCTTCCGTCATTCCTGCGCACGGAGGAATCTTATCGTGATCATTAGGACGTTGAAAAAATAACAGCTTTCTGTACGCGGTAATAAGCGCAGAGACATGCATCCTGGGAACGCCAATTTCCACATTGGCATACAGCGTGTATGGTTCTTAAAGCATATACAGGTAATGGTGCGGCACGTGGGCTGTTGTCATACAACAAATATAGAAAGATTTACGACTGTAGGCTTCTCTTTTTTTTGTGGCATTCAAGATCATCATCCCGAATCTTTATGGTTGCGGTGTGATAGCGCTTATTCGCCTTGTGCCAATGAGGGCATTGGCGCTCCCCCGTTATAGGTCTTTTCACCGGAAAGTTTTCACAGTTGTCTGTGAATCCAAGCCTTGTAATTTTAGAAAACCATATCATGTCGTGGCAACACCAATAGCTTGTTGAAGTTATCATGCGTAGTCTGCCAATGTGGAAATTGGCGTTCCCAGGGTGCGCGAATTTACGCCTTTATTTCATCAGTGTTTATCCGTGTTCATCTGTGGTTCAATGGGGCGTTGCTTCGCTTCAAAAACTTTGGTGAAAAAATCTTCTTCGTGCGCCTTCGTACCCGACCTGCTCTCGTGGTTAAAAATGTAGTGAAGTCTTTTTTTGTTGCGTTGTGAGCAATCGTTTACAGATAGCCCAAGCCCAGTAAAGCGAGAATGACCACGCCCAGTACCATGCGATACCAGGCGAAGGGGGCATACGGCCGCTTCTGAATATAGGCCATGAAAGAAGCCACCACCAGCCAGGCTGTCACAAAGGCCACGATGCCACCTACAGCGATGAGTCCCCACTCCGAAGTGCTGAGATCCAATCCTGTTTTCACGGTCTTGTAGGCTGTTGCGCCGAGCATGGTGGGGATGGCCAGAAAAAAGGAAAATTCCGCCGCAGCCGGACGTGATGCGCCGAGGATCATGGCGCCGATAATGGTCGCAGCGGAACGGGAAGTGCCGGGCATCATGGCAAGGCATTGGAAAAAGCCAATGGCCAGGGCGATACGGAATCCTATTTCTTCCGCACGGTTGAAGCGTGTTTCGGGCGGCCGCTTTTCCAGGAGGAGCAGAACGATCCCGCCGATGATGAGAGCGATGGAGATGCTCGTGGGATTGAAAAACCAGGCTTCGAGATAATCATCCAGAAAAAAACCGATGACCGCTGCGGGAAGGAAGGCTACACATATTTTGACCCAGAGTAAAAAGACCGTGTTGAAGTCCGTGCCTGATGAAAAGGGCCAGAGCCGCTTCCAGAAATAAAGTACTACGGCGAGAATGGCCGGCAGCTGCACGACAATTCTGAAAGTCTCGGCGAAGGCGGGACTCCCGGGAAGGCTGAGCCACTCTTCCAGAAGGATCATGTGGCCTGTGCTGCTCACAGGCAGAAACTCTGTGAGACCTTCCACAAGCCCGAAAATGATGACGGATATACAGGACACAGCAGCTCTCCGAATGACAATGGAATGGTAAAAGAGCCTGTGAGACGTCGTGCCTCACAGGCTCCGTAATACTCAGAGGGGTAATGGATCAGACGACTTCGGGCACAACAAAGCCTTCGCGATATTCGCGGGTAAGCATGGAATTGGCTTCGTCATCGTTGATGACCTGTTCGGCGGCTGTGTCGATTTCCAGGACACGGTTGACCCGGGCGCCTGCGAGCGCATAGTGGGAGAGAGCCGAGGAATAGTGTCCTTCAATGGGCGGTGCCGTCAGTTTGGAGGCGTCGCGGCTGCGGACACAGTCGATGAAATTCTGGTAGTGATACAGGTCGTTGCCGTCATTACCTTCTTTGATCAACTCAGTCTTGCTCTTGCCTTGCTCTATGCCACGATAGGCTTTATAGCTGCCGTAGCCGGGGAAAGTCATCCAGCCTTCCGACCCGTAGAAGATGACGCCGAAAGAGGTGCCGCCCGCTTCGTCATTCGTATACCAGGGGCGCACTTCCAGCGTAATCATTTTGTCTTTGTCGTCTTCGCCCTTGAACATGAAGGAGGTGGAAGAGACGTTGAAGATTTCCTGGGCATCGCCCCAGAGGAAATTACCGCCCATGGAGGTGACTCTGTAGGGAACGTCCACGCCCAGACCCCAGCGGGCCGCGTCGAGCTGGTGAACACCCTGATTGCCGATGTCGCCATTGCCATAGGCCCAGACCCAGTGCCAGTAATAGTGGACATAAATGCCTTCGCCTTTGTTATTGACGTAGAAGGGGGCTTCCTGAGCCGGTCCCTGCCAGAGATTCCAGTCGAGCGTTTCAGGAGGATTGCCTGGAGTAGCCTGGCCGATGCTGGGGCGCCACTTGTAGCATACGCAACGGGCCATGTACACATCGCCGATGAGTCCGTTTTTCAGCTCGTTGATGCCTTCCTGGAAACCGGGGTTGCTGCGCAGCTGGGTACCGTGCTGAACAATGCGGTTGTATTTGGCAGCCGCTTCCACCACTTTGCGGCCTTCAAAAATATTATGGCTCATGGGTTTTTCCACGAAAACATCTTTGTCCGCCTGACAGGCCCAGATGGTGCCCAGAGAATGCCAGTGGTTGGGTGTGGCCATGGAGATGGCGTCAATGTCGGGATCGTCCAGAAATTCGCGGAAGTCCTGGGCTGTCTTCGGGGTCTTGCCGCTTTTGCCAAGTCCTTTGGCGGCTGCGGGAAGAAGCTTGGCGTCCACATCGCAGATTCCGGCTATTTCGACATTTTCCAGTCTGCTGTAAGCCCCGATGTGGCTGCGACCACGGCCATTGATGCCCATGACAGCGACACGGACGCGGTCATTGGCACCGGCCCAGGATGTTTTGGAAGTTCCCAGCAGGATAGAGGCGGCTGCGCCTGCACCTGCTGCGGAAGTTTTGATAAAAGAACGGCGAGAAAGGGGATCCATGGTTTGTTACTCCTATATGTTACAAATACACTTGCACCTATCCTAGCAAAGCCACTTGAAAACAATCAATTAAATATAAGACGCTGAAAACAGCGGGCTGGTTTCCTGAATATGGGGAAAGCCGGAATTATGTATTTATTAAATGTGTTAGGTATTCTATTATAAGAGAAGTGTGCCTATGAAAAGAGTTTGTTCCATAGCCGGTCTCATGCAGGCTGGTCGTATTGCCGGGGGATATGGACTGCTATCTCTGCTGGTGGTCGTGTATTCTCTGGGCTTTTGCGCACATCATCATGCAAGCAGTTGTCTGGCCGCAGCACATGATGCCGGGGAGTGTTGTGAAGACAACCCGACCCGGGCTCCCCTGGCTGGGGAAAAAAGTGTGACAGCGGCTATCTGCCATTGCATGAGTTTTCATCTTCACCCGGCACCCGGCTTTGATGTGCCGGAGCAGAGAATCTCGCTTTCAGCCGGGCACATCTCCATGATTGCGGAAGCACTTGTTTCAGAACCGTGTTTTCGCGCGTCTCTCTTCGCAGCCGACAAATTTCCCTCTGAGGAATTCCGATGGCCCTCTCCCCCTGAGCGCAACCTTCCTCTGCTCAGCTGAGTTTCTTTCCTGACATCTGTATCTGCTCTTTTATTTCAGATTCAATTTTCAGGAAAGGAAAATTTCATGTCAGCCATTTTCTTCAGGCGGGCTGCTTTGTCTCCTCTTTTTTGTACCGCACTCATTACTGTATATATAGCGGGCTGTTCTCTGCCGAAAGCAACAGAGAGCTCCCATGACCACGGCCACGGGCACAGCCATGGCCATGATCACCATGATCACGACCACGACCATGAAGACGAAGGCTCTTCTGTAACCATGTGGACCGATGAGCTGGAGATCTTCGTCAAATTTGATCACCTGGATGCCGGCACAGACCAGGAATTCGCCGTCTATCTCAGCGCTCTTGATACAGGCCTGCCCGTGGTGGGGCCCGACCTGAGCTTGCAGCTGAAAAAAGAAGGCGGGAACACCCGGCTGGAAGCCAAAACACAGGCTGATCCCATGGGCGCTCATAAAACAAAGCTGACTTTCCCCTCTCCGGGATTCTGGGAGTTGAGCTTTGAAGTGCCCTCCGGGGATGCAAAAGAGCTGATCTCCTTCCCCCACCTGGATGTGCACGATCATGGGCATACCCATGATCATACCCATGATCATGACCATGATCACGCGCACGATCACGACCATGACCACGACCATGATCACGATCACGACCACGACCATGATCACGATAGCGACTGTGATCGCGACCATGACCACGGGCATGCACATGGTACAAACTATGTGACCAATGATGATCTTCCGGCTGCGTCGATTCACTTTGAAAAAGATCAACAGTGGGTTCTTCCGCTGGTTACACAGCTTGTGGGGCGTGACAAGCTGGTGGAAGGTCACCGCATACCCGCCACGGTGCAGGAAACTCCCCATTCGCGCAGCATTCTGACGGCTCCTTTGAGCGGGCGATTGCTTGCACCGGAATCTCAGGACTTCCCGAATTTGGGTGATCTTGTGGAGGAAGGTCAGGTGCTCGCGGGTGTACTGCCCACCTTGCAGGGAGGTGATGCTCTCGCGCGGGAATCCAATATACACAGTCTGCAAGGGCAGCGTACGGAACTGGCCGTGCAGGCTGCGCAGGCCCGGGGCGAGGCGGAACGTGCCCGTGCCCTGGTGATGCAGCATGAGGCCGCTCTCAGTCGTGCGGAACGCTTGCAGGAAGCCAAGGCGGGATCTCAGCGGGAAGTGGAAGAGCAACAGAGCGCTTTGGCTTCCGCCCGGGCTTTGTTGAGAGAGGCGGAACAGACGGAAGGCCAGGTCAGGGCTGCGTTGAACGCTTTGCCAACCCTCGAATCGAGAGAGCAGGAAGGCGTGACAGCCTGGATCAAGTCGCCCATTGCCGGCAGAATTACCCGTCTCATTGCCGGAGCAGGCGCTCAGGTGGATGGTGGTCAGACGGTGATAGAAGTGGTGAATGCCCAGGAGGTGCTCATTGAAGGGCAGGTCCCTGAAGCACTGGCTCCCGTTTTGTCACAGCCTTTGCAGGCCCGTTATGAACTGCCGGCTTTCCCCGGAGAGTTGTATGCCATTGAAGCGCCTGAGAATGGTCGGGAACCCTGGCTGCTTCCGCAGGTGAAAGAAGACAGCCGGACGGTTCCCCTTCTTTTCTACACGAAGAATGCAGAAGAACGACTCCGTATCGGCATGACGCTCACACTCCTCGCCGATGGCAAGCGTGCGGATAATGCCCTGCAAGTGCCTCTCTCCGCTGTGGTGGACGAAAACGGCATTCCCACGGTCTATGTGATGCTCACGGGAGAGCATTTTCAGAAGCGCCCGGTTCGGCTGGGAATCAGCGACGGGGTCATGACAGAAGTTCTTGACGGCCTGTGCGAAGGGGAACGTGTTGTGGTGCGTGGCGCCTATGCCGTGCGTCTTGCCGGATTGGCCGGTGCCGGTGTCGGCTCCGCTCACGTACATTAAGGAGCGCCAGCCATGATGGATAAATTGATTCAATGGTCTGTGACCAACCGCTATCTTGTCATCGCTCTTTCCCTGGTGGGAACTGTTTTCGGTTTGTATCTGTGCTTTCATACGCCCGTGGACGTTTTCCCTGATCTGACAGCCCCCACAGTGGTTGTGTTGACCGAAGCGCCGGGATATTCGCCATCGGAGGTGGAAAATCTCGTCACTTTTCCTCTGGAAACAACGCTTAACGGTGCGCCCGGAATACGGCGGGTACGCTCCGCTTCCATGCCCGGTTATTCCATTGTCTGGTCGGAATTCGACTGGGGAGAAGAGATGAATGTGGCGCGACAGATTGTTGCCGAGCGTGTTCAGCTCACAGCGCCCGATCTGCCCGAAGATATCATGCCGCCTATTCTTGCGCCGCCCACATCGCTCATGGGCGAAATCCAGATAGCGGCTCTTCACGCCGAGAATCGTTCCATGACGGATTTGCAGAATTATGCGGAAATTGTTCTGGCCCGTCGCCTTCTGGCCGTGCCCGGTGTGGCGCAGATCACCGTTGTAGGCAGTGGCGATCGGCAATATCAGGTCGCTTTGAAGCCTGATCGTCTTGCAGCTCTGGGAATCACCCTGGCGGAAGTGGCCGAAGTACTGGCGGAAAACAATATGAACATCCCCGCCGGATTCATTTCTGAGCGGGGCACGGAATATCTCGTTACGGGGCTCGGTCGTCTCCAGACTGTGGAGGATATCGGTAAAGTTGTGGTGACGACCCGTCAGGGCGTACCGGTTTTCGTGAGCGATGTGGCTGAGGTACGGCTCGGTGCGGCACCCACACGGGGTACGGGCTCCGCCAATGGAAAACCCGCCGTCCTGCTCATCATCCAGAAGCAGCCCCAGGCCAATACACTGGAACTTGATAAAGTGCTCGAAGAAGTCTTTGCCGAAGAGGAAGCGAAACTGCCCACGGGTATGGAGATGAATACGAGCCTCATGAAACAGGCTGATTTCATCCGTATCGCCGTGAGTAATGTGGCCAATGCCATTCGCGACGGGATGATCATCGTCGTGTTGATCATGGCTTTTTTCCTGCTCAGTGGCAAGGCGCTTTTCATCACCCTGACCGCCCTGCCCATATCGCTGATCATCGCTGTTCTGTCCATCCAGTTCTTTGGCGGCTCCATCAATACCATGACTCTGGGCGGGCTGGCCATTGCCATCGGTTCGCTCATGGATGATGCCGTCATCGACGTGGAAAACACCATACGCCGTCTTCGTCTGAGCCAGGATGAGATTGTCGGAAACAAGCCCCGGGCTCTGCGCATTGTATACGAGGCGAGCTCTGAAGTGCGCTCCGCCATTGTTTTCGCAACGGTGATTATCACGGTTGTCTTCGTGCCTTTGTATACGCTGGAGAATGTGGAAGGGCGACTGCTCCGACCTCTGGCAACATCGTATATAGTGGCTATCTTCGCTTCTCTGCTTGTGGCGCTCACCCTCACCCCCGCACTGGAGGCGGTGTTGCTGCCAGGAAGCCGTATCGTGTCGAATCCCCGCGAACCCCGGGTGGCCTCTCTGGTGCGACGGGGATACAATCTGATTTTGAGGCCTGTACTGCGACATCCCTGGCTGGTGAGTCTGCCCGTAGCAGCCGTGTTCATCGCATCTCTCGTTGGATTTTCTTTCATGGGACAATCTTTCCTTCCCGATTTCAACGAAGGTGCCTTGAATGTGGTGGCCAATACTTTGCCGGGCACTTCTCTCGAAGAATCAAACCGTATCGGTCTTCAGGTGGAACGGCTTCTCATGGAAGTGCCGGAGATCACCTCTGTGGCCAGGAAGACAGGCCGAGGCGAATTGGACGAACATGCTCAGGGTATTGAAGGCTCGGAGATGGAGGCCACCTACCTGCTCACTGATCGGTCCAAAGATGAGATGCTCGTGGAGGTGCGTGAAAAGCTGGACAAAGTGCCGGGGATCAGCTATGGCATAGGCGGTCCCATTTCGCACCGTATCGACCATATGCTTTCCGGAGCGCGCTCCAGTGTGGCCATCAAATTCACGGGCGAGGATCTGTATGTGCTGCGCGAGCTGGCCGAGGAAGCCCAGGAGCGGATCAGACAGATACCCGGTGCGGCCGATATCGCCATGGAGCCCCAGACGGATGTGCCTGAAGTGAGCGTGCGCTTTGATCGCGACCTCCTCGCGCGACAGGGGATCTCATTTGAAGAAGCGGGCGTCACACTCCGTGCGGCTCTTTTCGGTGCGCCTGTCACACGCATTTATGAGGGACGCAATGCCTATGACCTTGTGCTGCGCCTGGCGGAAGACAAAGATGCGACCCTGACATCGCTGGAAAAACTGCCCTTGCGCAACAGTGCCGGTGCCCTGGTGCCGCTGCACACCGTCGCAACCGTTTTTCGTGGAAGTGGTCCCAACGTGATCACCCGCGATCAGGTGCAACGGAAAATCTTTGTCACCTGCAATCCTTCCGGACGGGACGTTGCCTCGCTTGTCCGTGATATTCGCACAGAAATAGATCCTCTCCTCGCCGGGAAAGAAGGATACTCCGTTCATTATGGCGGACAATTTGAAAGTGCGGCCGCCGCCTCGGGACGTCTGCTGGCTTCGGGAGCGGTGGTGCTCTTCGGTGTCTTCGCCCTGCTCCTGATGGCTTTCAAAAACATACGGGATGCCCTCTTTGTCATGGCCAGCCTGCCCCTCGCTCTCATTGGCGGTGTGGTGGCTGTCTTTCTGATGGGCGGCGTCCTTTCCGTAGCCTCCATTATCGGATTCATCAGCGTTTTCGGTGTGGCCGCCAGAAACGGGATCATGCTGGTTCAGCATATCCGTCATCTTCAGTTGGAAGAGGGCGTGACTGATTTTGCCGAGGCTGTGCGTCGTGGTGCCGTGGAGCGGATTGTTCCCGTGTTGATGACGGCTCTGTCCACAGGATTTGCACTCATCCCGCTGGTTCTGGCCCACGAGGCGCCGGGCAATGAGATTCAGAGTCCCATGGCTGTTGTCATTATCGGAGGCCTGCTCACCGCAACCTTTTTGAATATGATTGTCGTGCCCACCCTGTATCTGCGGCTCGGTCGTCCGGCCCTTATGAATGAAAACATCACCTGAGTCTCACCAGGATGGAAGGAAAAAATACAATGAAAATTTTACATGTGATTGTGGCGACGCTGTGTATCACAGCAGGGATCGCCGGTGCCGACACTGGATCGATAATCCTCTGTGCTGAGGAGGTTGTCACTCAGGTATTACAGGTCCATCCCGGTGTGACAGAGGCCTTGGAAGCGGTGGAAGAAGCCCGGGGCCACGCCATCCAGGAAGGATTGTGGCCCAACCCTGAATTGGAACTGGGCGCCGAAGGACTCCATGGCAACCGGGGCGGCGATTGGCTTGCGGGCGTATCGCAGCATATCCCTCTTTTCGGTTCAAGAGCCCTGGCTCGCAAAGCAGCCGAGGCGGGAGTATCAGCCGCAGACCAGCATTTGCAGGCGCGCAGGAAAGAACTGGCCGCCCTGGCGGAGAGCGTCTTTTATGAAGCCCTGGCGGCCCGGGAAGAAAGAGAGATTGGTGAAACAAACCTGGCCAATGCAGCGGGAATCGCCGAAATGACGCGGCAACGCTTTGACGCGGGCGACACGGCGGAGATGGACTGGCTCCGTGCGGCCGCCGAAGAGACCCATCAGCGCGCCGAACTGGAAGTATTGCGAGTGCGCGAAGAAACCGCACTGGCGACTCTGGCGCTTCTCTGTGATATACCCCTCACAGAAACACTCAGCCTCAGCGGTACGCTCCTCCCTGAAATGGAGGCCTTTCCAACTGCAGCGAGTCTTGGCGAACTGCTTGGAAATGCGCCGGAACAGCGGGCTGTGGAATTTGAAATAGAAGAGGCGGCTGGCGAAGTGAAAGCGCTGAAACGGGAAGCACTGCCTGAGCCGGATATCCATGTCGGATGGCGACAGGAACGCGCGGAAAAGGTTCATGCTGTGGACTTCAGCATCAGCTTTGATCTCCCCTTGTTCGACAGAAATCAGGGAGCCATTGCTGAGGCCCGTGCCCGGGGTCGCCGCCTGGAAGCGACCCGCCTCGCACAAATCAAAGGAGGACATCAACAGGCACTTTTCCTCCTGGGTGAAGGCCGTGCAGCTCTGGCCGAAGCGAAAATGCTCCGTGCGGAAACCTTTCCCAAACTGGAAGAAGCCTGCGAGGCTCTGGAGACAGCACTCCGCCTGGGAGGTATCAGCCTTTTCGAAGTGCTCGCCGCACAACAGGAAGTGGCTGAAATGCGCTTGCACCTCCTCGATCTCGATCGCCGCGCCCGCAACGCTTTGATAGAACTGGAGGCCTTGTTCTGATGGATTGCTTCCCAGGCCATAGATTATGATCCGGCATCGATCAACATTGCGAAGGCGGGGCTTTTTCTGGTATACCTGAGGTATTGTTCCATGGATCAACTCAGGAGATATACACCCATGATGATGTCCCTCTTTCTTGTTCTTTCAGCAGCCCTTTTTCCAGTGCCGGGTCAGGGAAGCCATAGCTGCGCACACCGTGGCAATGTAAGTGACTTTCCCGAGAACACGCTGCCCGCCATTCAATCCGCTGTGGATATGGGTGCCGCACAGATAGAGTTTGATGTGCACCGTACACGGGACGGGCATCTGGTCATCATGCACGACAACACAGTAGACCGAACTACCAATGGCAGTGGCGCCGTGCCCGATCTGAGCTTCGAAGAAATCCGGGCTCTGGATGCAGGAAGCTGGTTTGATGAATCCTTTGCAGGAACACAGGTGCCTACCCTCGAAGAAGTACTGAAAATCATTCCCCATACGATTCTGTGCAATGTGCATTTGCGGAACCAACCCGAAATCGCCGCCAAAACAGCACAAATCATCAAAGAAATGGATAAACTGGACCACTGCTTTCTCGCCTGTACCATGAAACAGAAGGAGGAAGCCCGGGCTGTCGCTCCTGAAATCATGATCTGCAATATGGATCGGCAAGGCGGTGCCCGAAAAGACTATATCGACCAGACCATTGAAGAGGAATGTCAGTTCATCCAATTGCATCACCAGCGGGGTACGGAAGGACTCGCGGCTGATGTGAAACGCCTTCATGATGCCGGTGTCCGTGTCAACTGGTTCAGCGCTGAAGAGCCTCCTCTCATGAATACGCTCATCGATGCGGGCATTGACTATATCCTGACGGACCGACTGTCTCTTCTGCAGCAAGTGCTTCAGGAAAGAGCGGAAAAGAGCAACCCCTGATTTTAACAATCGAAGATCCGTCACTTTTTGAGACCTCTGCGGTGCAACAGGTACAATAGCTGATCCAAGAGATCGAAAACAGCAGACCCACCCAAGCCAAGCAATCAGGAAAGGAATGTGCCAGAGACCGGGAATGAGCGCCATTATCGCACCAACTGAATATCCGCTGCCGGAACTGAAAGCCAGCCTGGACGACAACCCTTGGATGGCAACGCTGCGGGAACGTCCTCCTTTGAGCCAGCGTCAGGCAGAGCTGAAAGAAAAACGTGTCCAGGTGGAACAGTTCCACAGAAGTACCGTGCCGGGACTGACAGAGCTGGATCCGGTCACTTTTTCAAGGGGTATGCTCATGTGCGGCCTGCGCCTTTTTCTGAAGTGTCTGGGGATTTACGAAAGAGGACGTCGCAACGCCCTCGACCTGCAGCTTAATGAGGTGGAAGTGTTCTGGCCCCATCTCCCGACAGGGCTGGAAGGCTTGCGTATACTGCATCTTTCCGATCTGCATCTGTCCCGGCGCTTTCCCGCTTTTGCGGAAAAAGCAGGGCGACTGCTCCAGGGGCTCGCTGTGGATGTATGCGTCATGACAGGTGATTATCGCTGGGGATACTATGGGCCTATCGACCATGTGCCTCCACAGATCCATACCCTTCTGGACGGGGTCCGTTCACGCTTCGGCACAGTGGCTGTTCTCGGCAATCACGATACTTTTGAGATGGCGGAGACTCTGGAAGAAGCCGGTATTCCCGTTCTTTTCAACGAAGGGATCGCGCTTCCTTTTCGTGATGCGACTCTCTGGCTCTGCGGTATTGATGATCCCCATGTATACGGCTGCGACAGCATTGAGACCGCTCTGGAAGATTCGCCCGAAAATTCCTGGAAAGTGTTGCTCGCCCATACCCCCGAAAGCATCCCCGAGGCCGCAGAGGCGGGCATTTCCTTCTATCTCTGCGGACATACCCACGGAGGCCAGATCAGGCTGCCTCTCATCGGAGCACCCAGTTCCAATGCCCGATGCAGCCGGGATCAGGTTCTGGGTCGCTGGCAATATGGTGACATGATGGGCCATACCAGCCCGGGGCTCGGAACAACGGATCTTCCTGTACGCTATGGTTGCCCGCCCGAGGCTACGGTACTCACATTGAGACGGGGTCGGGAAAAGATCGTAAGCCCCTGAACAACACTTTTTACGGAGAAAAGAGATGAGAGTAAAGGCCCTCATTGTAAAGCGACAAAGCAGCTCAGCCCGGCACCCTCATGGTTGGCTGACAATCTCTGTGTTCCTGATCCTCAGTGTCGTGATGACAGTCCAGGCCTTCGCAGAGAATACTGAATCCTCCGAACTGCATCTGACACCACTCAATCCCGCTTTCGTGGAATGGCAGAACAAAGTTGCCGCCGGTGAGCGTGCAGGTATCATGCCTTCTCCTGTCCTTTATCACAATGATCCGCTCATTGATGAAAAACTGGATTTGCCATCACGTTTCGACCTGCGGGACAGCGATCGCATCAGCCCGGTGAAATACCAGGGGTCGTGCGGATCCTGTTGGGCTTTCAGCAACTGCGGTCTTCTGGAAGGGCTCATGAAAGACAGCCAGGGATTTTTTCCTGATCTTTCTGAAAACCATCTTATCCATCATCATGGATTTTTAATGGAGCCTTGTCACGGCGGAGGCAGTGGGATGGCACTGGCTTATTTCTCCCGCTGGGACGGTCCTCTCCTCGAAGAAGACGACCCCTACAATCCCGATGTCGGAAGCAATCCCCGGGCTGGCGCAAAAACCCAGACCCTTCTCCTGGGTGCATCCATCTTCAGCGAGGCGAAGTCCCTGCGTACACGGCTGCAAGCCTATCTCTTTGAAAAGGGTCCCCTTGCCACAAGTATGTGTTGGGATGATGATTTCTATAATGCCAGCCAGAATGCTTATTATTGTTCAGCCGAAATGGGTCTGGGACATGGCATCACTCTGGTCGGATGGGACGACAACAAAGAAATTGACGGTGCTCCGGAGCTCGGTGCGTGGATTTGTAAAAACAGTTGGGGACCGAAGTGGGGCGAAGAGGGATTTTTCTATCTCTCCTACCACGATGCGGCTTCCGTTGACGAGTGTATGGGCCTGGATGAAATCGCAAAGCCAAGAGAATATGGTCGTCTCTACATGTACGATCCCTTCGGTGTCAATGCTTCTCTGACCTCAACGCCCGGTATCACCGTCTATGCCGCCAATGTATTTGCCGCTGTTGAGGATGAAGAAATTGTCGCTGTGGCAACTTTTTTCGTGGCTGATGGCATAAATTATACGGCGGCCATCCATGAAGGGCCCATTGTCGACGGAACTCCGGGAACACTTCTCAGTGAGACAAGCGGTGTTATGGAACAAGCTGGATATCACACCATCAGCCTCCCCGAAAAAGTGGCGATAAAGGCCGGAGACAGTTTCACGGTTGTCTTCGCTTATCAGAAAGATGAGGTCGACGTATCGATCCCTATTGAAGCGCCACAACCCGGAAAAGTACCCGCCCAATCCGAAGCCGGCGAAAGCTATGTCAGCACTGACGGCTTCTTCTTCCAAGATGTCACCGAACATGTTTCCAAGGGCAATGCCTGTATCAGAGCACTCACGGCACCCAAACCCGATGAGTCACTCGCCCAGACCCATCCAGCTGATGCCAATGAAGAGGGATTCATTTCTATGGAAGAAGTGCAGTATTACACACAAGGCTGGCAGGAAAAAGAGGTCCTTATGGACTGGGCCATAGGTGCCCTTTACCTCAAACGACTTGGCGGTACCTACCGCTATGATCCTGAGTTGTCCGGGTCACAGGCCTGGATTCCCGACTGAGTTGAAAGGACAGAGAGAGCAAGATTTTTTACCACAGAGGGACCACAGCGCTGTATAGCCGCAACCAAATGTTTTTTCTAATTGAACCAGGTCAATCACGGAACACACGGAAAAAATACATCTTGACCGAAGAGATGACACTGACACGACGTCCCTTAGAACCACAGATGGACACTGATTTACACTGATGAATTAAAGACCTTGGGTCGCGCAGCCTGGGAACGCCAATTTCCACATTGGCACACAGCGTGTGATGATCCGGGAAATAAATTGACTTGGTTGCGGCATGATATCTCTCTTCTGTTTATATCTTTCTTGATGCGCCCAAGTCTTTACGTCGCGCCAAAGCTCTACAACGACCCACTGTCTTTGCCGCGATGTGTGCCAATGGGGACATTGGCGCTCCCACGATACGACCTTCACCGTCGGAAAGTTTTCGAAGGCATGAATATGTTTGAAGGCGTTAAGAAAAATGGGCACGGCATGGCGTGCCCAGATTTCCTGTCACCACTCTTCACTCTCGGGATCTGATTCAAAAAGAAAATATTCGACGGCATTGAGTATGGTTTTCATCAGTCCTCCCGATGGCCTCTTGAGAGCTCTGGGAGCTTCGCCCTGCTTGTTTGCCCAGGCCTTCCAGTCTTCCCAGGCGCCGAGGCGCTCCCACCAGCCGAGATGGTTTTCATCGCCGATGCGGTCCAAAAGCTCTTTGGCCAGTTCCTGCTTGTGATACATGCAGGCGAGGGCAAAGTATTGATAGAGCACATGGGTCCATTCCGGCTTTTCTTCGAGCATCTCTTTGCAGCCCCGCTCCAGAATATCCCAATCCAGTCCGATTTCTTCGTCCAGATAGATATCGGCCATGCATGTAACAAGGCTGATGGCAATGTCCTTATAAAGTCGGGCACCGCATTTTTCCCGGGTCTGTTCGTAGAGTTCGAGCATGAAGCGAGCCAGTTCGCCTTTTTTACCTTTCCAGCGTTCCAGCAGTCCAAAGGCCCGGTCGAAATGAAGATCAAAGGAGTAGGGGTCTATTTCCAGGCCTTTGTCATACCACTGCTTTGCAAGAAGGCGATCATTATCAAGTCCCCGATTGATTTCCATACCGAGGATACAGACACGAAGTTCCCGGGGATTGATCTTTTCCGCCTGCAGCAGGTATTCCCGGGCAATGGAGAGTTCTTTTTTCAGTGTTTCCCAACCCTCCGGTGTGACGGTATGTGTATATCCTGAACCTCGTGCGATCCATCCATAGCGCAAGTGCAATTCGGCCAGAGCCACACAGGGTGTGACAGAATCAGGATACGCTTCTTTCCATCGTTCAAATATAGGCGTGAATATTTCGGGGCTGTGCGGGCCGATGGTTCCCATCCCCTTGATGAGGGCCCTGTAAAAAGTCGAGGCTTGTTCCGCACCGTTATGCGGATAGACAGGTTTATGCTCGCGCAAACGATCGGCTATGATTTCCAGGCTGTCAAATTGTTCCTTCAGAAGGGCTTGAACAATCTGATAAAGCTCGATCTGGTGCTGCTGTGAGGCGGGTGTTTCAGCCAGTTGGATAAAATCCTCACCGCCGTTGTTTTCTCCCTTGTTGGAGCCCAGTTTCACCTCTGTCAGTTCATCCAACACTGCGAAGCCATGAGATCCGTTTCCGGCGCAGTAATTACCGTCCGCTTCCCCCGCAGCGCCCAGGCAAAACAGAATGCCATGGCGCTTGTTGTTGATGCAGTGGTTGTTTGTCACCACAGGGGCGCTCACCCAGTTGGCAACAAGAATCCCGTCCCAGCTGTTCCCTTCACAATGGTTGCCGCTGACCGTTCCTGATGCACCGAATTCCATGATCACACCGCTGTCTTTGTTCCCCGTGCATCGGTTATCCAGCACATCCACCCGGGTGCTGATGGACTGAACATTGACACCAAAGCCCTGGTTATCGACACAGAGATTGTTTTTTACGATTCCCGTAGCCCCGTATGTGAAGAAAATGGCATTGCTTTGATTCTCCCTGTATTCATTATCCTCCACGAGTCCGATAGCCCTCATTTCAAGTTGCGTGCCTGGGCCCTGGTTCTGCAGAATCTTGTTGTTCTTCATATTGAGGGTGGTGCCCTCGTTCATGGCTCGCACTCCCCACTTTCCGTTATGGGCAATGGTCGAATCCTCCAGATCCAGTGAGGCGGCTTTGGTTGCGAGTATGCCTCCTTCTTTGTTGTCTCTCAATGTCGCACCGGAGGCCTGCGCCTTTGTTCCTTCTATACGTACAAAGAGTCCGTAATGGTGATTATTCTCCACAAGGGTATTTTTGAGCATGCAGATGCCTTGTTCGTCCACCAGAATACCGCAACCGATACCGGGCCCGATGATACAGTCTTCGATGGTCGCCTTGGCGTCAAGAACTCTGATCAGTTCCGGACGGTCCCCCAGCTCTTCATCAGCCCTGTGCGTATCACTGTGTTCCACTTTCAGTCCTGAGATAAGCACCTCAGCCGACCGGCGGACGGTCATGGCCGACCGTTGCGTATGAGGAAGGCTGATAATAGTTTTGTCGCAGCCGGCACCTTCCAGCCTGAGCGATTTGGTAATGCGCAGGCTTTCTGCATAAACCCCGGCCGGGATGATGATGGTTTCGCCGGGTTGGGCTGCATCCAGAGCCTCCTGGATGGTTGTGAATGTGCCTGCAGCTGTTTTGATGGCCGGAGGGACCCTTATATCTTTTTCGGGAGCTGGTGAACATCCCGGCTGCAGAAAGAAGAAGGCGATAGCGCCCATAACAATCATGACCGAAAACACAAAGGTGAGCCGCATCTTTTTGCCCATGATAATAATCCTTTTTCCCGGCTTTCACTCAGCCGGGATCATTCATTTCCGGTTCCGGACATTGTGATATTTCTCAGGGACTGATCGTTTCTTCGTGAATGATTTCTCCGCCCTTGCGAATGACTGTGACCTGCATGGTGTCAGGCGAGACATCCACGCGGACGGTTCCGTCTGTGGGATTCGTCATGAGATGAAAGTGGTTGTCGCCATCCTCGCCGGGCTTGCACCAGCTGAAGCGATGGGTATGGCCGGAGAGCCACAGATGGGCGCCTTTTTCGTTGATGGCATCACGCCACAAGCGCCGTACTTCCTGAGAGCCGAACCAGTCTTCAGCCGAGGTGGCACTGGGCTGGTGTGTGATGACCACACGAAAACGGGCATTTTTGCAGGCGTCGCTTTTCAGTTCTTCCAGAAGCCATTTGGTCTGCTCATCTCTGAAGTGTACAAAATCGACGAGCCCGGCATATTCACGATGATCGTCCACTTTGTCTTCCCCGGAGTCCAGAGCAAGAAAATAGACATTGCCATGGGTGAAGGCATAATAGCTGCGCCCGTCAACACCGGGAATATACTCGAAAAAGCGGCGTGCCCAGGGACCGCGGGTCTCATGGTTACCACGTACGAAGACCATGGGTATGGAAGAGCCGAACTGGCGGGCACAGGCATCATAGAAGGCATCAAAAAACTGTTTGTCGCTTATGAAGTCGTTGACGATATCACCGTTGAGCACCACAAAATCTATGGTGTCCCAGTCCACATCTTGAAACATGGCTTCGAGCCGTTCACAATCATCATGAATGTCGTTCCACATGACAAAGGAAAAGTTTTCTTTTGCAGGATCCAGATGGGTATAGCTGAAAATTTCGCTCTCCACTGTTTGTCCGAAAATAGGCACGTAAGGCGTTTTGTAACCACGGAAAGCTTTGGAGACGAGCTGATAGCGAATGGTTTTTCCGGGAGTGAGGCCTGTAAGCCGTACGGCCTGACAGGTGCTTTCGTTGGGGATGAGGCCGAGAGTACTGGCAACAGCCCGTTTATCCAGCGTTTCCCCTTCCCCGTAGCGTACCTCACTGACGGCATTGCGGCTCGTATGCCAGGTGACGGTGATTTCATTGAGTCCGGGCAACTGCAATACAGGGCCGTGGGTAATTTCTATGGATCCCCGGGGCTCGGTACTCTGGGCGAGGCCGCAAGCACTGGTCAATGCGAGAAGAGTGAGCAGGATCAAGGCTGGGGAAAGAATTCGGGAGAATGAAGAAGAAGTGCTGAAAGTCATGATGAAAGCCTTTTTCTGTTGCAGTGAGCATGTACAGCGCCCGTGGCCAGGCGAAGCAGGCTGTGCTTTGAAACACATGCAACGGGCACATCAAATTCTGTGATTCAGTATACCCCAAGGCCGCATCAGAATAAAACGAATTCTCTTGAAAATTTTTTATTCCACCTCTTCCTGAATGATGAAAAGAGGCTTCCGCTGCGATTCAATATAAATGCGCCCCACATATTCGCAGGCAATACCCAGCGCACAAAGTTGAATGCCTCCGAAGAAAATAATTGCGGCCAGAAAGAGCTGCATCTGCGAAAAATCCCCCTGAAAAAGTCCCCATAACAACCCGTGCAGCCCGAGAAGAGAGCCGACGATGAGACTGAGAATCCCCAGCACACTGATCGTCTGGAGAGGCAGAATGGTTACCGTGGTAATCATGTCAAAGCCTGTGCGGAAGAGTTTGAGCACGCTGTAGCGGCTGGAGCCGTATTGTCGTTTGGTATGACGCACCTGTACCTCTGCAACTTTACCGCCGAGCATGGCTGCATCCACGGGAAGGTAACGGCAACGGTGCGAGAAAGCAGCCATATGCTTCACCAATTGACGGCGAAATCCCTTGAGTGAACAGCCGTGATCATGAAGGGGAAAACCTGTGGCATGGCCCGTATAGTGGTTGAGCATGCGCGACATGAGTTTACGGAACACGTTGTCATGGCGATTGACACGCCAGCCGCCCACCATATCATAGCCCGCTTCCAGCTTTTCATAAAGGAGCGGAATATCTTCTGGAAAGACCTGCAGATCCGCATCGAGCATGAAGACATATTCGCCCCTGGCTTCCGAAAAGCCCGCATAGAGCGCCGGACTCTGCCCGAAGTTTCTGGAAAGAATCAATACACGCCACCGTTGATCTTTTTTTCGGAAACCTTTGAGAATCTCAATGGAATTGTCCGTGCTGCCGTCGTCAACAGCGATCACCTCATATTTCTCAGCTATTGTCTCCAGAGTAGCTGTCATCCGATCATAGAGTTCCTGAAGAGTATTTTCTTCATTGAATATGGGGATGACGACGGAAATTTTCAGTGCTTCTTCACTCATGAGTATTTTTCCTTATGGGTGGGATCAGGCTGTCATGCGTGACAGGACAAAAAGTACCGGATCACACACTGAGGCATCATATCCCAAGCCGGAATGGGAGTCAACAAAAATCAAGGGAAGCGTCACATGAGGGCGGTACTGAAATAACGCTCAGCCCGGTCCGGAAGTATTGTGATGATATTGCCTGACACATGGCCAGCCGCTTTCCTGGCGGCCCAGATGTTTGCACCGGAAGAAATACCCACAAGCAGCCCGTGATCCGTGCCCAGCTCGCGGGTTGTTTTGATGGCGTCTTCGTCGCTCACCTCGATCACCTCATCGATCATGGAAACATCGAGCACGGCGGGGATGAATCCGTCGCCTATGCCCTGAATCTGATGAAGGCCCGGTTCGTGACCCAGCAGAGCCGACACATTTCTGGGCTCCACGGCAATGAGCCGGATATCAGGATTCTGTTCTTTCAGATAGCGGCCCACACCCTGCAAGGTGCCGCCACTGCCCACGCCTGCAATGAAACAGGCAATATCGCCACCCGTCTGTTCCCAGATTTCCCGGGCCGTGTTTTCATAGTGTGCCCGGGGATTGTCCTGGTTCTCGAACTGTTGGGGCACATAAACCTTCGGGTCGGCATCTTGCATTTCCATCACGCGATTCACAGAGCCGGCGATGCTCTCCGAAGCCGGTGTGAGGGTCAGCTCGGCACCGAGCGCACAGATGAGCCGCTTCCGTTCTTCGCTCATGTTTTCCGGCATGACGATATGGACTTTATATCCTTTGAGCCGGCCGACCAGCGCAATGCCGATGCCCGTGTTGCCGGAGGTGGGTTCAACAATGAGAGAGTTGCCGTTAAGTTCGCCCCGTGCTTCGGCTCCTTCCAACATGGCCAGAGCAACCCGGTCTTTGATACTTCCGCCAGGATTCAGAAACTCCGCCTTCGCGAAAATGGTCTCTTCTCCCAGGCGAAGCAGTGGCGTGTTACCGATAAGATTTAAAATAGTGTTTGTTTGCATTGTCACAGATTCTCTCCGAAAAAAGTAGTTCAGTCGCGCTAAAGATACAGAGAACGATTCAACGAATTCAACAAGACAGGCGAATCTCTCCCGCACCGGCGACAGCATGATTGACGATGACCCGCGTCTCCGGAGCGACGGATTCCAGCCGGGCGCCTTCTCCGGCCAGAGCCGCATAGTCGGGTGATTGCAGACAGTCCCGGAGTTCTTGGGCAAGTTGTTCAGCTTCATGACGGTGACACAAGACCATCACCACTCCGGCGATTCCGGCGCCTGTGAGCGATGCGCCCAGTGCGCCGCCTTCCAGAGAAACATCCACCAGCCGATCCAGAGCCGGACTGCTGGCACCATAGCAGCCCGGTATGAATTCCACAGCCGGATGCGTTGCCAGATACTGATCCAGCGCCTTATCCCGGACAGAGGATTGAAAGGGATGTCCGTGCCGGTCCCGGACCCGGTCGCCTTCATGGCCCAAAGTCATCAGCCGCCCGGCCAGTGCAAAATCAGCTTCTTCCAATGCCTGAGCGAAACGAAGCGCACGGGCTGATTCAGCAATACCGAAGAGCAGAGGCCCGCGCAGAGGAATCCGATGGGGCTTGTCCTCTTCGGCGACCCCTTCAAAATACTGACCATAATGTACTTCCAGATCCGGGGGAGCATAACGCTCTTTCAAGGCTTCCAGACTGATGTATTCAGGGACGGCTTTCATGAGATCCACAAAGGCGGACAAGCCGCCCAGGGCCTCCGGTGTTATCCGGGACAGCCGATCCATGAACACAATCTCCTCTTCCTCCCGGCCCTGTTCTCTCATGGCCGATTGAAGCACGGTAAGTGCCATGGAATAGGCGAAGCGATTGAGTGAATACCGTACCCGCTGAGGCCCGCTGAGACTTCGTGTCGTACAGGAATCGATGATCAGCAGTGCCAGTTCATCGGGAAAGGCGATATGTCGACCGCCGGAGAGATCCAGAGCATCAGGATGGAGAGCCACCTGAAAAAGACTTCCTCGTTCCCCCAGAAGAAGGGCCGTCTGATCGCTCACACCACTTCTGGCTCCGGCATACCATTCCACTTCACGGCTGGCCGCAATGAGTTCTGTTTTATTCAGGGACAGGCCGTTGAAAGCGGAGAAAGCCAGGAGAAATACAAGGTTCAAAGCCGTGGAAGAGCTGAGCGACGCGCCCACGGGAAGATCACTGGCCACGAGTGCGTCCATCCCCACGAAAGAAGAGGGCGAAAAATGGTGGTCCAGCCACAGGGCTGCGCCCAGACAATAGTTGCTCCATCCGTCATGCGCCGGCCTGAAGCCGTCGCGGGTAAGGAGATCCATCCAGCAGGCTCCGGCCGGAATGGCCCGTTTTTCTTTTTCATGATCCCACCGGGTTTCGCCATAGGAGCCCAGCGTATTGGCGACAGTGCATTGCCCCTTTTCAGAAGGTGATGCGATGAGAAGCACTTCGCGCTGGTGAGTCATCAGATTGAGCCAGCCCCCATGGGTATCCACATGCATGCCCCGCAGATTGACCCGGCCCGGTGCCCGGAAGATACGGACGTGCCGATCACCGAAACGGGAGATATAGGCCTTGAGGGCATTGATCAAAAGGGATCGCCGTGATTGAAGGAGATTCTCATCATTCCCATGGATTTCCCGGAGGCCGCGGTCACTCTCCCCCGATTCCAGCCGACCCAGCCACAGCGAGGCCTGTAGTGGAAGCGCTTCGGCTGAAGAGAAAAGAAGATCATGGGTCATGGAACAGCATCCTGAATAAGGTGGTTTCTCCGAGAAACAAAGGGAAAAGAGCCGGAAAAGAGCCTGCAGAATTGAAAGTATACCAAAAACAGCATGACTTTCCGGCATAATTGTCAACTGATCACTGTTCACAGAGTAGAATAGGCTGTGGACAAAGTTTTTACACCGAAACTCAGAGTATGCATGCAATCGGCACTTTGATGGTATACTTGTGATACATACTGTTGTTCTTTTACAGTATTTGTGGTCTTATAGGTATTATGTATCGATCTTATAGGTATTAAAGGAACCAGTGAAGATGAAACCCGGAACCAGGAGGGGAGAGATCTTTGTCTGGGGGATGTTGATGACCCTGCTTCTGCTTGCGGGATGTGGCGGCGGAAAAAGCAAAACAGATGCCCTCGTGACGATAACCATTGATACCGAACCCGTAGAAGGCGCATCCGTCCTGATGCTGGGTGTGGATCAGGGTTTTACTCCTGTCACCATTCACGATGTGCCGCCGGGCGATTATGAGGTCATATTGCGTCTCGACAAATACCGCCGGGCCATTGAGCCCATTCAGGTTACAGACGAAAGTGACCAGCACTTCACCATTGAGATGGAGCCTATTCTGGGTTATCTGTCCATTACCACACAACCGGGCGATGCCGAGGTGATCCTCAACGGCGAATCTCTGGGGAAAGCGCCTGTAGTCAAACACGCTCTTCAGGTGGGTGAGTACGACTATGAAGTAGTCCATCCCGATTACTATCCGCTCCAGAATTCTTTTACCATGGAAGACAACTTCAAGATGGAGTTCACCCATGAGCTGCGTCCGCTGGAGTCGGAACTCATTGTCACCTCGAGACCCAGTTCCTCCAGCATCTGGCTTAATAATATTCCCCAGGCACAGAAGACTCCCGCCAAACTCGTGCTCCGGCCCGGGCGCTATCTGGTCAGTGTGCACAGCGAAGGCTATGTGCAGACCGATGAACTGGTGGAACTGACAGCCAACGAATCGCATTCTGTGGAAATGCGCATGTCGCCCGGAAAAGTGCCGCAGGGCATGACACTTGTTCCCGGCGGAGAGTTCACCATGGGTGCCGACGACAGTGCGCCCGACGAACGGCCCGCACGTAAAATCACTGTGAAGCCTTTTTATCTCGATCGTTTTGAAGTGACGAATCTGGCCTTCAAGCAGGTCTTCTCCGATCATAAATATCTGGAAGGACAGGACAACCTGCCCGCTCAGGGGATCTCCTGGACCCAGGCGGTGAAATATTGTGAGTCTGTCGGCAAACGGCTGCCCACGGAAGCGGAATGGGAAAAAGCGGCCCGGGGCACGGAAGGCCGTGTCTATCCTTGGGGTGAAGTTTTCGTGCCCGGTTATGCCAATACCACGGAAACGGCTATAGGCGTGCCCACACGGGTCGGCAACTTCTTTGAAACGCCTTCCGTCTATGGATGTATGGATCTTTCAGGGAACGTCTATGAATGGGTCTTCGACTGGTATGAAGCCTATCCCGGTAATACCGATGTGACCAAAGAGTACGGACAGATTTACCGCGTCCTCCGGGGAGGATCCTATCGTGGCGACAAATTTGAAGCCCGGGCAACAGCAAGGCATTTTGACCGCGTCGACTCCAACCGACGGGACTACGGATGCCGTTGCGCCATGGATGCACGGGAATAGCGTAGCGCAGCACAGCCGCAACCAAATGATTTTTTTTAAACCACGAAGTCACGAAGGCCACGAAGGTTCACGAAGAAGAAAACTTTTTTACCAGATTGTCAGGGCGTGCGCAAAGATTCAGAAAAGCTCCTGAGACTTGCCTGGGAACGCCAATTTCCACATTGGCAGGACACCCGGGAAAAGACCATG
>LSQX01217004.1_pt2 | contig 53455 bp, 51 predicted proteins | sample 654561 | NCBI WGS metagenome assembly LSQX01 (sample SAMN04489861, study PRJNA283612) | anaerobic digester metagenome | isolation source: 4 biogas reactors fed with cattle manure at either 37C or 55C with and... | place: Denmark: Kongens Lyngby | collected 2014 | reverse complement strand
GCACTGGAAGGATAGTATCTACATCGCCGGTTTTGACCCAGTGGTTGTAAAGGTCAGGTATGAGGAAACCGGGGATGTCTCCGTCTCTGGGACAATCAAGAACCATTGTCTGTATTGTGGAAAGGCGGCAGTTGGGTAACGCCAGCGAGAACTTCCGCCTGGCCGGGGGGCAGAGATCTATCACGGAAGTCTGTGGAGCGTCATCCCTTCCGTAGTATGCCAGGCGCCTGCGTATGAAGGGCATATCAAACCTCTTGCCGTTGTACGTGACGACCGCGCGCGCACCATCGAGCCTTGTCAGAGTCTCCTCCAGCACCGCAGGCTCTTCTTCATATTCCCTTGCGAAAAGCTGATGCAAGACGAGCCCCTGCTCTGACGGAATAATCATCCCTACCATGAACAGGGCTGAAGTGCTGGAGAGGCCGGTAGTCTCAATGTCAAGAAAGACGACTTCATTCGGGGCGCAAAGCGCAAGGAGATCCAGATCCGGCACTCCGAAGCTTGAGAGCCCTCGTGCATCGGCGCGTTCAAGGGCTTCCACAACAGCGCACGCCCCCTGCCCCCATCTCTCGTGCGCGAGAAGGTCAAAAAGGGTTCTGTACCCGTCCCTTTTGAGCTCTCCTTCCCTAACAGGGCCTATCCCGTACACCAGTTGAAGATTGCTGGCGATGCGGAAGATGGCGGTGCGAGCCGGGGCAATCGGGGCCAAAGCCTCTGCTTCCATCTCCTTCTCTATTCCAATACACGAACCAGAGGAGTTCGTGACTACAGCGCCTCGGGGAAAATCATGCAAGCCAAACCGCCCTCCTCAAAGTGTATACCGCACTCTAAAGAGGATATTGGCCTGCCCGCCTGCAGGCACAGTCACAATAAGATGAGCGCGCCCGGAAACAAAGGTTGGAGCAGGCGTGTTGCTCTGGAGTATGCTCCACTGCCCGGGGAACTCTTCGATATCGATAACGACAGCTTCAGCTGTGCCGGCATTGACTATCCTCACCTGGTAAGCCTCTTCCCAGCTGCTCGTACCGACTTTGCGATGGTCAGTGCGGCTCCGCACCGCCGTCAGCGACGTGGACGGTCCCAGTCTTGCTATGACAGTAGCATCACTTGGGCATGGAGAGAGAATATCCTCGCCAAGGAAGAATGTCGCCCCGTCCTGGGATCGACTGAAGACGGATAAGCGTCCCCCCGGAAGTGGGCTGCTGAGCCCGCTTTCGCTTGACGTTGAAAACTCCAGGCCCACCATGACCGGGCTCTCATCAATTGCCAATGCAAGGGAATCGGATGCTGCCGCCACCGGCTTGCCCCAACCGACCATGTAGACCAGGCGTGCAGGCACCTGGGAGCCGCCCGCGAATCTGATGTTCCGCTGTAAGCCTGCCGGAATGGGCTCGGGAGAGTCTATGGTCGCAACTGTGCTTCCCAGAGCCATGTCCCCCACAAATCCGGGCCTCGCGCTCAGAATATTGCCCGGTCCCGCTGCAAGAACCAGCCTTGAGGGTGCAAGGTCGCGATCTGTATCATTTCGAATCGAATACCATGCCCAAATCTGGGCAGTGTCTTTTCCTGCTTCAAGCGTGGTGTTGTAGGACGCACTCCACGAGACCCCTGAAAACGGGTAGACGGCAGTAAAGACGGCATGAGCTGCCGTTTCAACCTCTACATCAAACACCAATTCGCCTGAATCCCTGTCCATCGCTGCAGATGCGACCCTAAATGGCACCGTTCCGCTCAAGAGTTCAGCCCCGCCGCAATCAGCTGTGCTTGGAACGCCCGGCACTACCACCTTGTTCATGCCTGCCTCAAGGTCCATTTCCACTCGGCACGTGGCCACCGCAGGACCGGATTCCTGCACGACGAGGAAATCTAGAGTAGAAGAGCTCTCTGCCTCCTGGGATTGGTCAGGGTTCCGGAGCTCAAGAGTGCCCGGCAGGGTTTCCGTCGCCCACACCGTGTTCGCGGATGACGGCACTGCCCAGAGGACCGCCATGATGCAAAGAGAGGAAAGTGCGCACATACAGATGTGCCGCATCCTTGTAGACAACATGATAGACTCAACCTCCAAATGCCTAGTGCCAGAGTACGCGCAGGCCGTTTTGCTACTACTTAGTTCTCGATTTCGTCCTCACATCCTGCGCGAATCTGAGCATGGCAAATTCAACCTGGTGTCTGATAAGGCCACCCTGCAAGTATGCATCGAAAGGCGGGCGCAGCGGCGCATCTGCAGAAAGTTCAATAGAGGATCCCTGGATGAAGGCTCCTGCAGCCATTATCACCTGGTCGGCGTATCCCGGCATAGGTGCGGGCACGGGAAGAACAGCGGCATCCACCGGGGACGTTGACTGGACTGCCTTGCAGAAGGAACAGACCGCATCACGAGAGCCGAGCCTCACTGCAAGGACTATGTCATGTCGCGGCTCGCCAGGACGCGGCGAAACATCGTAGCCCAGTCCCTCTAGGAACGCTGAAGCAAAAATGGAGCCCGCAACCGCTTCGCTCACTATCAAGGGCGACATAAAGAGTCCCTGAGCGAGTTCGCGTGTGTATCCGAGGCTGGGCCCGCATTCGGATCCAAGCCCGGGCGCGGTCAGCCTTTCTGCTGCCATTTCCACAAGATCCGCCCGCCCTGCTATGTAGCCCCCGCCCGGAGCAATGCCCCCTCCGGGATTCTTGATGAGGGAACCTGCAACAATATCAGCGCCGACGGCTGTGGGTTCCCGCGTCTCCACAAATTCGCCGTAGCAATTATCTACGAATACGATGGCCTCAGGGCTAGATTCGTTCACGCATCGCGTTATTCTGCCAATGTCATCTACGCCAAGGGATTTTCGCCATGAGTAGCCTGGAGACCTCTGCACCAGAACCATCCTGGCCCCTTTGGAAGCTGATGCTATCTGCTCGAAGTCCGGCTCGCCGTCTGCAGCAGGTGCCACCTCAAGGTAGTCTACGCCGTATTCCCCGAGCGACCCCCGGACCGGCCTGTTGGCCCCGATCATTGTGACCATCGTGTCGTAAGGGGCTCCGTAAGCCGACACCAGAAGATCGCCAGGGCGAAGCACGCCGAAGAGGACCGCTGCAAGCGCATGGGTTCCGGAGACTATCTGGATTCGGACCAATGCCGACTCGGCGCCAAACACATGGGCAAAGGCCTTCTCAAGGCAGTCGCGTCCGGTATCGTCATAGCCATATCCTGTAGTCCCTCCGAAATGATAGTCGGCCAGGCCTGCCTCGGCGAAGGCTTCGAGCACCCGAGCCGTATTCGTTCTGCATATCTCCTCTGTGAGCTCTACGTAGTCTGCTATCTCCTTGCGCACCACACAAGCCAGGTCAACTATGTCGTCATCGACCCCCAGGGTTCTGGCCACCTCAGTTCGATCCAACGGAAAACCCCACTCCTTTGAGCCAACTCTCTATAGACGCTATGATCATGTCTGCAATATCGCCCGGCCCTCCGGCGCCCTCCACATCAATCCAGCGTATCTTCTTGTTCTTGCGGAACCATGTCATTTGCCTCTTGGCGTATTTCCGCGTCTCGGCTTTGAGAGTGTCGATGGCATCCGCAAGGCTTTCCTCGCCCGCAAGATACAGGGCAAACTCCTTGTACCCTATGGCCTGGACGGCCGTGTATCTTGGGTCGTAACCGCTTTCAATCAGCGCACGAACCTCGTCAATGAGGCCATGTTCGACCATGATGTCGACACGAGCGTCGATTCGCCTGTTCAGCGCCTGCCTTGCCATGCGCAGCCCGAAGATGACTGCCTCGAACTCGCTCTTGCCTTCATGTTTGCGCTGGAGCTCAGATATGGGCACCCCTGTCACCTCGTGAACCTCAAGCGCCCTGACTATTCGTCTCAGGTCATTGGGGTGTATTCTATGTGCGGCGCTGGAGTCAACCTGCGCCAGGCGCGCATGCAAACCGGCGCTTCCGATCTCTGCAGCCTCGCGCTCAAGGCGCTCGCGAATGTCAGGATTTCTGCCTTCATCAGGGAAGAGGAAGCCGCGAACGACTGCATCGACGTACAGCCCGGTTCCGCCCACCATGATAGGCAGCCTCCCCCTCGCTGCTATTTCACGAATGGCTTTCCTGGCCAGCTCCTGATATTTCGCCACGCAGAAGATTTCATCTGGCTCAGCAACATCAATAAGATGATGGGGAATCTCGGCCAGTTCGGCGTCGGAGGGCTTGGCAGTGCCAATATCCATTCCTCGATAAACCTGCATTGAGTCGGCTGAGACTATCTCTCCGCCAAGTTTCCGTGCAAGCTCGATTCCTACGGCCGATTTGCCCACTGCGGTAGGGCCGACTATGACAAGGAGCGGAGGCCGCTCCCGGGGAATCCCGCCAGCATTCATCTCCCTCACAAGCTGCTTCCTCCCTTCCCCGTGCCTTCTTCATCCAGAGAAATGACCCCGTATTCCTGCCGGCTCTTCGCGGCACCCACTCGCGCACTAACCCCCAGCCTGTCAAGGTCATCCCCGTTCGCCCTGTCCTTTATCACCACGCGCCTTCTTGCAACCCTCATGCCCTCTTGGAGAGCCTTCTCAGGCAGGGGATCGTGCGACGCCCAGGGCCTCATTGGGGCGATTCCCACAGATGTGGTTACCGGCTCCCGAAACATCGGATCGAATGAGACGACGTCAAAGCTTCTGTCAGGGCGTCCTTCGAGGTAGTCCAGGTGGTTCCCGCAGACGACTTCGATGCGCCTCATCGCGCAGAGCACATCCGGATCGGCCTCTGTATAACTTCTCAGCCCCTCGCGGGTAATGACTGCCAGGACCGGACTGATCTCCACTCCTACGACTCGTCCCTCGCTGCCGACTACCCAGGATGATACTATCGCGTCTGATCCAAGTCCAAGTGTACAGTCGAGCACATGATCGCCTCTAGAGAGACCCATCGCCTCAACCATCTGGTCTGCCCCTCCGTGCTTGAGCCTTCGGATCCTCGACAGAGCCATTCCGGGATGGAAGAAGAGTTCGGCATTGCGCCTGCCCGCATCCTCAAGCCTGACAACACTGATCCGGCTGGCCTCCACAACTACGAAAGCTTCCAACCTCCCACGGCCGTCTTCACTATATCTGTCTGCAACAGCCTCGAGCGACCGGCCCATCCTTCTCACAAACGGCACATCAAGGTCGTCTGCGAGCCTCCGGGCCAAATCAACCTGGCAGTGGCCACCACGGGCAGATGTGGTCACGGCGATACGGTCCATTGAGATCATCTCCGCCCGAAACTCCTCGCCAATGCGTCTTGCGGCACTACTACGACGACAGGCCTTCCATGGGGGCATCTATAAGGATCTTCACATTCGAACAGCCTTTCCACAAGCGACTCCATTTCGGGAACGGAGAGGACATCGCCTGCTTTCACCGAACCGCGGCATGCGAGAGATACCGCTACATGCTCTCCCAGCAGGCCTGGATCAGACCCTGCAGGCGCCGCTACGATTCCCTCTATGGCCGCCATGAGGGATTCTGCCGGCGGAATGCCGCCGCTTTGCGCAGGCACTCCCCGGATCACGACAGATGTTTCGCCAAACACATCCAGCTCGTACCCCATCCTCGCCAGCACATCTGCGTGTTTCGACACAATCTCCACGTCTGATGCGCCTATCTCTGCCACCTCAGGCGCCAGTAGAAGCTGCACAGAAGGCTTCTCCTTCCGAAACTCTTCCCGGTACTTGTCTACCAGGATACGCTCGTGCGCAACATGCTGGTCTATGATGACCAAACCGCTTTCACCTTGAGCTAGAATATAGGTGCCGTGGAGCTGACCAATGACTTCAGGCCTTTCGCCTGTGAACCCGGATTTCCCCAGAACCAACCCCGGAGCCGGCCTCGCTTCCCGCAAGGCGCTCTCTTGCGGCTGCCATGCCGATCGTTCATCGCTCGCCGGATACGAGCCGGGCGCCCTCCCTGCCGGTACCGGAGCAGAAGCCCTTCTTCCAGATCTGGAGCCTGGCGAACTCCATCCGTCTGCAGGCCCCACCTCCTCCAGCCCGGGCACTGCATCTGCTGACCGCAAGACAGACGCAACAGCTCCATGAAGAGCAGAATACACATCTGAGCTTGATGCGAATCTTACCTCACTCTTGGCCGGGTGGACGTTGACATCGACCATGGACGGGTCAATCTCAATCGAAAGCACCACGGGCGGCCTGATGCCTGCAGGAACAGTCCTATCGTAAGCTCTGTCTACGGCAGACCAGACCGTTGTAGATGTGACAGGACGCCTGTTGACGGATACGTATTGCTTGTCGCGGCGCTTGCCTTTGGCAAGGTGCGGGAGGGAAATCAAGCCCTCTACTGAAACCCCGCGCGAGTAGCCTTTCAGAGGGATCATCTCTCTGGCCACGTCGAGCCCGAGAACTACCGCAGCAGCCTCCTCAATCGATCCTCCCCGAGGGGTTGTGAGCGCGCCTCTCCCATCTACCTTAAGAGTAAAGCCGATTTCCGGGTGCGACAGGGCAAGGCTGCCTACGATATCGACAATCCTCCTGTTTTCCGTGGAGACTGTCCGGAGGTATTTGAGCCTGGCAGGCGTATTAAAGAAAAGGTCGCGAACGGCGACAGTTGTTCCGCAGGGCGCCCCGATCGGAGCGGGCTCCCCCACTCGTCCTCCTTCGCCGACCACAACAGTGCCTTCTCGGCTCCCCTGCTCGCACGTGACCAGTCTCACCCGAGCAACTGAAGCAATGCTGGGGAGTGCTTCGCCTCTGAAGCCAAGGCTTCCAATAGAGAAAAGATCCTCGGCCTGGGAAATCTTGCTGGTGGCATGGCGTTCGAAAGCCCGCGCTGCGTCTTCGCGCCCCATGCCGCAGCCATCGTCAGCAACCATTATCAGCTCAAGGCCGCCTCCGAGTGTCTCAATATCTATGTTGCGCGCCCCGGCATCGATCGAGTTTTCCACAAGTTCCTTAACAACCGACGCAGGCCTTTCAACGACTTCGCCTGCGGCTATCTTGTTGGCAACCTCAGGCGCAAGTCTGATGATGCGCATCCCTTTCACTCCTTCGTTATCGCCAGATCTTTCAGCTCGTACACAAGGTCCAGGGCTTCCCNNGTCGGCATCCACCTGCACAAGCTTGTCCATTAGGCGTACGGCCGCATCCAGCCGACCGTCTCCATGAGGAGCCGTACCCTTCGACGTATCGTCTAGAACCTCTGTGATGTCGTACCCTCGCACCGGCTCTTCATCTGCCCAGCCGAACAGGGTCATCTGGTGGCCCTCTGAAGGCAGAGAGGCTTCCAGGTCGTCCAGTATGCAGTGGGCGCGCCTGACCACTTCCCTCGGCAGCCCGGCCATTTTCGCCACATGAAGGCCGTAGCTCTTGTCGACGCTTCCCCTTGCCAGCCTGTAAAGGAAAGTAACCTCGCCGCCGCGCTCCACTGCCCCTACATGGTAGTTGCGGGCGTAAGGCAGGCGTTCTTCCAGCGCAGCCAGCTCATGGTAGTGGGTAGTGAAAAGGGCCCGCGCCCCGACGTGGTCATGAACCCACTCGGCGACTGCCCAGGCAAGGGCCATACCGTCGTACGTGCTCGTCCCGCGCCCAAGCTCGTCCACTAAGATCAAGCTCCTATCTGTGGCGTTGTTCAGGATGTTTGCCGTCTCAAGCAGCTCCACCATGAAACTGCTCTTGCCGGCGCTAATGTCGTCATATGAGCCAGTACGGTAGTATATGGCGTCGCATATCCCTATCGTGGCCTCGCTCGCCGGAACAAAGGAGCCGACCTGGGCCATTACTGTAATAAGCCCTGTTGTGGCAAGCACTGTTGACTTCCCGGCCATGTTGGGGCCTGTTATTATGAGCAATCTTCCCTCATCACATGAAACCTCGATATCATTAGGCACATACCTCGCCGATCCCAGCATCTCCTCGAGAACAGGGTGCCGCCCGCCGCGTATGACCGTGGCAGGCCCGCTGTCAACCACAGGCCTCACGTAACCTCGGTTACGCGCATCTTCCGCAAATGAGGCAAGCACGTCCAATTCAGCTACAGCCCTGGCAGTTGAGAGAATCCTCGGAAGGTAGTTGCTCATGTCGTCCCTCACCTGTTCGAATATTGCAGCTTCAAGCCTGACGAGCCTCTCTTCAGCGCCGAGGATCTTGGATTCCAGCTCTTTCAGCTCAGGCGTTATGTACCTCTCGGAATTGGCCAGTGTCTGCTTGCGCGTGTAGTCCTCCGGAACCAGGTGCACATTGGCATGGGTCACTTCAATGTAGTATCCGAACACCCGGTTGAAGCCGACTTTCAACGACTTTATTCCAGTTCGCTCCCGCTCCCCAGCCTCGAGCTTGATAAGCCACTCCTTTCCTTCAGTTGCGGCGCGCCTCAGTTCATCGATCTCCTCGCTGTAGCCTTCACGTATCACTCCGCCTTCATTGGCGTTGGCCTTCGCGTCGGGCCTGATCGATTCCCTGATGCGCTCAGTTGCTTCGCGAACTGGATCGAGTGTCGCAGCAAGATGGAGGAGCCTTGGGGATTTCACTTCGTCAAGGACGGTCAGAAGATCGGCCACGGCCTCTAGCGAAGATGCTAGGGCAAGAAGATCACGGGGCCCGGCCGTCCTGTAGCCTATGCGCCCGCATGTGCGCTCAAGATCATAGATACGATCCAGCGTCTTGCGTAGATCTGCCCTGACGAACAGCTCGCCTGCGAGTTCTTCAACTGCATCGAGCCTCTCGGTGATCTCACAGGCCGACACCGACGGACGCTCGAACCAGGACCTGATCAGCCTCCCCCCCATCGGAGTGACGGTGCTGTCAAGCACTGAAAGAAGCCCTCTCTCACGGTGGAATATCTCCAGAGCGCGCCGGGTGGGCGCATCCAGCCTCATGAACTCCTCAAGATGGTAGATACGCATGCCCGAGATCTGTGGAACCCTGGTCATCTGCGTCTCCTGAAGGTACGAGACGAGGGCGCCAGCAGCTCTGACGGCAAGGTCCATCCCCGCGCATCCGAAGCCTTCAAGAGAAGTGACCGCAAACTGCGACAAGAGCGTCTCTTCGGCTCTTGCCAGATGGAAATCCATGTGGGGCCTGGGATAAGAGACAAACTTGCCCCGGACTGGACATTCATCCGGGTCTTCCCCCTCTGAATGCTCGGCTGGCGAGGAGCGAGAGGGGCCGCCGAACCCTCGCGTGTCGCCGGGATAGATGCATTCTGCAGGAGATATTCTGTCGATCTCCTCTGAAATCAAGGCCATGGCATCACCGCCGTTCACCTGAGTTGCGGCAAGTTCGCCAGTGGACGCATCACACGATGCCAGTCCTACGCCTGATTGAGTTCGAATGACTGAGATAAGGAAGTTGTTCTCCACAGGGTCAACCTGGTCTGCCAGGGTTCCGGGCGTTACAACGCGCACTATGTCCCTGCGTACGAGGCCCCGCGCAGTGCGCGGATCCTCCACCTGGTCGGCAATGGCCACCTTGTGTCCATTCTTGACCAATGTCGCAATGTACTCGTCAACAGCATGGTGCGGAACGCCGCACATGGGCATCTTGTTTCCGGAACCGATCTCGCGAGAGGTCAACACGATGCCCAGTTGGCGACTGGCAATCTCCGCATCTTCCATGAACATCTCGTAGAAGTCGCCCAGTCTGAACATGAGGATTGCATCCGGGCATCTCCTCTTCAACTCTCGGTATTGACGGATCATGGGAGTTGGCTTAGACATCAAGCTCACCGCCAGACATGACTTCCTCCCCGTAGAGTGTCCAGGTTCGCGGCTCCAGAATCCGCACCCTGACAAGATCTCCCGGTTTGTGCTCCTTGCTCGCAGTCCAGTGTACCATCTTGTTTGTTCGAGTCCTTCCTGAAAGGACAGACGTGTCGCGCTCCGATGGCCCCTCCACCATCACCTCTCGGATTGCCCCCCGCAGCTCATCGTTGACTTCGCCCGCTGTGGAGTTGACCAAGTCTATCAAACGGTAGATACGGTCATGCTTCACGTCGTCCTTGACCTGGTTGGGCATTTCAGCTGCAACCGTGCCCGGCCTTGGCGAATATATGAAGGTGAATGCCGCATCGAATCTAGCCTGCCTCACCATATCCATGGTAGCTTGAAAATCAGCTTCTGTCTCTCCTGGGAAACCCACCATGATGTCAGTTGTGATCGACGCCCCTGGAATCACATCTCTTATCCGGTGAACAAGCCCCAGATACTTCTCTGCAGTGTATCCCCTGTGCATCATGTCAAGCACACGGTCACTTCCCGACTGCAGTGGCAGGTGGAAGTGTTCGCATACCTTATCGCAAGAACCAGCAGCCTCCACCATCTTGTCGGTAAAATCCCGAGGGTGCGATGTAGTGAACCTTATTCGCTCTATCCCTTCCACCGAGTTAACCTCATAAAGAAGATCCGCAAAATCAGGCGACACCCCTGACGGACGAGGCGGCAAGCCCCTGCCGTAGGAATTGACATTCTGGCCGAGAAGGGTAACCTCGACACACCCGGACTTCGCAAGATTCCCAACCTCAGCCACAACATCCTCCATGGTACGGCTGCGCTCTCTCCCCCGGACATATGGCACAATGCAGTAGGTACAGAAGTTGTCGCATCCGTACGTGATGTTCACAAAGGCCTTATGAGAGTAGGCTCGCATAGCTGGAAGCCCTTCAACTACTTCACACGGCTCATCCCATACCTCTATTACACGCTCGCCTGAGAAAACCCGCTGAAGAAGCTCAGGCAGCCTGTGGATGTTATGAGTGCCAAACACCAGGTCGACCCATGGCATCCGGGCCTGTACCTTCTCTCTGAGATCGCTTCTTTGAGCCATGCATCCACACATGCCAACCACAAGATGGGGATTGCGTTCTTTCAGCCGCTTCGTCTCTCCCAGGTTGCCAAAGGCCCGATTCTCTGCATTCTCCCTGACACAGCAAGTGACGAATATTATTATGTCAGCATCATCAACCGAGGGAGACTCCTCAAATCCCAGGCTTGACAGGATGCCCATGATAGTTTCAGAGTCACGTTCATTCATCTGGCAGCCGAAGGTGACAACCCTGGCTGATCTGCGTTTGACTTCCATTCTGGCGCCTCCATATGCAACTATATAGATTCTCTACCCTCTCACAAGCGCGTCTGGGAGAGAGGCGCAACCTGCGGCCTGCTCCAACCCTACTATGGCAATTCCAAACCCGAAAGATGCGCCCATGCCACCTTCTTCTCACACTATAGCATTACAAATATTATATCCGATCTTCGGCACACCCCAAAATAGAGCGAATCGATTGCTCAGGTACCATCTGTGGAGTTGCGCCCACGTATTTGCTTGTACACACTATATTGCAAAGGCTCACGGCAAAGGGAGGGTGCGGCCCTGTGGCCTTTCTGGCCTGTAAGGAGGTTTGTGCACTCAACACATCCATTAGACAGCAGGATTTCACGCCTTATTTGTGGAACATTCAGTTGATTGCATAATGTGCTTCAAAAGCGCAACCACAATAACACTATCTCTTAATTAGGGGGAATTTCTGTGCTAGATAACGCGATAGCGAGCCATTCAAGACGCACTCTTGTCGCAGTAGCGCTTGCAATTGCTCTGGCGACTACGAGCATAGGTTTTGCCCAGGAGCCTGTAGCAGGTCTTGGCGTTGCCTGTGGTCAAGTAACAGCAACCAAAGGGACCGTGCCTTTCCAGCTGCCTGGCATACCTGACGCGACAGTAATGTTCGAACCAGGAGACTACTGTGCAACCACAGACAATGACGGCTCCTTCTCTGTGAAACTGCCTCCAGGCATCTACCAAACGACTATCTCAGCCGAGGGCTATGAAAGCACTTCACAGCAGGTTCTAGTCCCAGTCAGAGGAGAGGCTACACTGTCAGTCTTTCTTTTTCCTGAGCCGAAAGGGGCGCCGGTAGCATCCCTGAAACTCGGGGGAAGAGGCGGACAGCCAGGCCCTGTGGCATACAACACGTCCATGAATCTCGACGCTTCAGGAAGCGTCAACATATCGAGGCATGGGATACGGTGGGAAATTCGGGACGAAAACGGCGACATCGTCCTCGATCCATATGCAGTGCCCGCTCAGCCCATGCAGCTAGATCCATCCCCAATTCCGGGGAGCTCGCCTTTGGATTTCACATTTACGCCTCCAAAGCCGGGCAAGTTCACAGTCACATTGCTCTTGAAAAACAGCCTGTCAGAGGAAGAAAGCTCGGCCTCATACGTGGTGGAGGCCATAAACACTCCTCCAGGCGCAGTGGCAAAGGTGATTGCAGGACCAAACCCGCCGTCCAAGACTCCAGACGGCAAGTTCAAGATCGGATCAGGCCTCCGCAGCGTTGTTGAAGGCGACATGGTCTACCTCGTTGGATGGGGGTTAGACAAGAACACCTCATCGCCTGAAACATATAACCCTGGTGGAAACAAGCCTGATGTCTACGGGAAGAACGATGATTGGCTCCAACGCCAATTCTCGTTTAGGTGGAAACTTGAGTACAAGGACGCCTCCGGCGCCACGACTGACATGACCAAGTCACTCAATGGCAAGGACTCTCAGTATCCCTGGTTCAGGGCTGAGAAGCCGGGTACCTATACCGCAACAGTCACTGTTTGCGACAATGACCCTTATGGTGAACCCCTTGAAGGATCATCGAGTATCAGGATTACTTCAGTTGCACAGAAGTATGCCAAGCTGAAGGATTCCTCATGCATGATAGGTGCATGCCATCCCGACAAGGCCGGTGATGCTCCGGGAATGTCATGCCAGTCATGCCACGGGATTGCTCAACCGCACATCAAGGCGAAAACGGAAGAAGAAAAACGCGACACTATGGACGTATCGTACGACTCAAATCTCTGTGGGCGCTGCCATACAGAGTACCACGAATGGGAGAAATCTCGCCATGCCGATGGCTATGCATTCGGTCACGAAGAGATAGCACAGCCATTGATGTTGAACTGCGCCAAATGCCATTACGCGGAGGGCTTCTCTGACGCCATGGCGACAGCTGAAGAGAAGGGCATCACCTTTGCCGAAGTAGAGTTCAAAAAGCCGCTCTATCCTGGTGGTCCCATGTTCTTCGACTTCGACAAGCTCCCTCCTGAGAAAGGCACCGGCATCTCGTGCCAGGTCTGTCATGATCCGCACGGAATCTCCCCTGAGAACCCTGAAGGGCTCCGAGCGAGCAGGGCGGTTCTTTGCGGCACATGCCATGCCGAAAAATGGCAGAACGTGGTCATGGAGGGAACGGCGGGAGTCATAGGATCTGCTTACGAGTACCCTGAGAGCGACTACTCTACGTTCACACCGCACAACACCGATGACAAATGTGTTCTGTGCCACATGAACAGCGACATGAGCCTCGTGGATGAGAACGGAGTGGCATCGCTGGGCGGTCACACCATGAGAATGAGAGACGCAGGACCCGACGGCAAGCTGGGCGGTTTCGGCCACCTGCCTGACGATCCCAGCCAATTGCGGCAGGACTACGGCAACGACGACACTCTCAATCTGGAACCGTGCAAGGCGTGCCATCCTGATGCAACCACGTTCAATATCGATGGAAAGCAGCAGGACATCTACGATCTCTGGGTAGAACTTGGAACGTTGCTTCGCGAAAGAAACGATGGCATTCTGCCTGGCTACAAGCCCGGTGACAAATGTGCAAGTTGTCACCGTGGCGGGACCCTGCCGTTCGCCGATGATCCGCAGCTTATCCTGGAAAACGCATACACCAACTACAAGCTTGTTGGCAACGACAGGAGTTGGGGGATCCATAATTACCAGTACATGAGACAACTGTTGGTTGACTCGATCGAGTCGGTGAAAACTTACGTTCCGTCGAAATAGGCTCTTCCAACAAAGAGCTATCGAAGGAGGGCGTTCCGGCCAGTCATTGGCCGCCGCCCTCCTTCATGTTTCCTGTATTGAGCCCCTTAGCGTAGTAGAACGAACATGACGACCAAAACTACCAGGACCAGTATCAGCCACCACCACCACGGAAATCCCCATAAGAACCATTGCCCCTTAGTTTCAGCAAACCCCTCTACCAAACGACATCACCTCCCTCACGCTCCGTTTGCCGCTAGAACCACCATTCTATGAAGAGAAATACTATCAACATGATCAGAAGAGGAAGGAGCTTCCCCAGTGCCGTACCTGGGCCGAAGATCTCGCCGAGATTCACCTGATCACCCCCTATCACTTCTGATGGTGCCCTTGCGGGGGCAGCAGGTCCGATCCGAGTGACTCCATCAGCTTTGGCAGCATGTTCGACCTCATCCCCTGCTCAGCCAAGGAACCGAGGAGGGCCGCGAAGTTCGGGTCACTAGATGCTTTGGCCATAATGTTCTGCAAAATCCCGCCAATCTCTTCAGGGCTCGGGCCAGGCGGCCCAGTGGGAACATCCACCTTTTCGTCCTCCGGCTCACGTTTATTCGATATCTCCATCATGCTATCCACCGCCTTCGCAACAATCTTGGGATCAAGTTCCATGTTCGCAAGGCTCGACAAGAAGGCCAAAGGACGATCGCCCTCCATGCCACGTCGTTTCTTGATAACATCGCTGACAGAGCTGTAGATGCCTATCAAGTTTACAGATCCGAGAACGTCATCTACCGCGGCCTGCCCTCTCTCGCTGAGGAAAGGGCGCATGGCCTTTATCAGCCCTACACTGTCGGAATCAGTCGGGATTTTCATGTAGCCACCCCCATCACGGAAGCGCCACGAGTCCGCTTCTTGGATATCCTTGACAAGGCCTGGGCGACGTTTAGAACCCCGGCGCCCTGCTCATCCTGGTTCACACCGTCCAGCCTGTCGGCGCTTGCCTGCAATATAGACTTGATTTCTGATGGTGACAGGCCTGGATCCGCCTCAAGAAGCAGAGCCACGGTGCCTGTGACGTGGGGCGCGGCCATAGAAGTCCCCGTGCTCTTTCTGTATTTCCTTCCGGGCCAAGTGGAAAGGATGTCAACCCCCGGCGCCGAGAGGGTTACTTCCCGACCCCTGCTGGAGAAATCGGCTATCTTGTCGTTCTGGTCAATGGCCGCAACTGCTATAGACTCTACGTATCTGGCAGGGTAGCCCACGCTGTTGCTGCCAGGCCCCCGGTTCCCGGCCGCGCAGACCATGGTTATCCCGGCCTTGCGGGCATTTTGCACCATATCCCTAAAGGTCTGGTTTTCAACGCTCGAACTGAGGCTCATGTTGACGACCCTGATCTCTTTTTCCACACACCAACCTATGCCGTCAATGAGGTTCGACAGTTTCCCTGAACCCTTATCATTCAGAACCTTGACTGCGTAAATGTTCACTTTCGGGGCGACCCCAAGCACCCCCAGACCATTCCTCAGGGCTCCTATTGTGCCTGCAACGTGAGTGCCGTGGCCGTTGTCATCTGAGGCAGATTCAATTCCGGGAATTGCGCTGTAGCCGCCCTTGACATTCCTGGAAAGGTCAGGATGGCGCTGGTCAATGCCAGTATCCAGTATGCCTACATTCACACCTGCTCCCGTCTGATTCGCATCGCCGATGTTTACCCTCTTGACTCCCCAGGGAATATCCTCACGAAACCTGGGGCTCCAACTGACTTTGCCCAATTCGTGGGCCAGCTCGATGTCGATATCATCTTCTACTCTAACTACGCCTGAACGCGACGAGGCCAGCGCCTGCACGTCGGCGATCTCATCATCATCTACGAGAACCAATACGGCATTGACGAGGGGCAGCTCGCGCAGAATATGTCCACGACATTCCGCAAGGATCTCCGCCCACTGGTCTCGCCCGATACTATCATCGAAGACTACAATCTTCTGCTCTCTGCGCTTTCCAGTCGCCGAGAAGCGGAATGATTGAATATCCCGGCCCCCAACTGACCTTGGAGATCTACGCATTATCCCTACCTCCCATCCCCTACTTGGGCATCTCGCCCACAGAGCCAACCATCCTCATGTCTGGCAACTTGTCGCCTGTATCTCCCGACGCACTCTCGTCTCTCTCACCAGTCAGCCATATGCTGACAGCAATTGCTACCATAGTGAGGATGTCAGTGATGAACTCCCTGTTCACAGACTCTTCCACTCTCACTCTCCTCCTTGCGCCGTGCACAGCCTCTAAACCTTGAAGCGCTATAGATTATGACTTTGGCGTACCTTTGGTTCCATAACAGACGTTGCATATGACTGCGCAGACTGAGTTAAGCGAAGCCCCCCGCACTTGCCTTTCGCATGCAGGTCTTTCGCTGCCACATCATCTTCCTATGCATCTTCTGAGAGCAAAGCAACCCGCTGGATAGTCATTTTTTTAGAGGCAGGCGTACACGCAGGAAGGCCGGGATCGAAAAGATCCCGGCCTTCCTGTATGTCATATCAGCAGACATGTGCCTGCAGAAGATCGCTACTTGGTTCCGCTTCCCATGGCTATTGCAACTACGGCCGCTATGACGCCTAAGACTGCAAGAACAACTCCGGCAGAACCCTTCTTCGCACCAGAATCGGCTTCTCCACCCTCCAGCCTCTCTACTCTTGTTTCCAGCTCCTCGATCATCGACTGGAGCTTGACCTCTCGCATCTCGGCTTCCCATCTCTCCGCTACAAGCTCGTCAGAGAATCTCCTGGCAAGCTCATCCACACTGCCCTCAAGTAACCTATCTATGCTTGCAAGCCGCGCCTCCACATCAGTGAGGGCTGCCTTTATCTCTTCTATGGAATCATGAGCCTGTTGAACCGCTTCATCCGTCTGGTCCAAACGCTCGGTTGTAGCCTCCAGGTTCCTGATAACGTCCTGTATGCGCATGGAATTCTGGAGAACCCTTCCACTTGTCTTCAGGTCTTCTGCAGAGTTAGCCTTGATGGCCGCTGAGAGGTCGGAAGAAGTCTGCTCCAGGGACTTCCGGAGCTCTACGAGAGTCCCTTGCTGAGACGCGAAATCCTGGCCCGTCTTTTCCGAGATCTGGAGCAGCTCTGATTCAATGCTGGCAGCGTAATCCTGAAGGGACCTCACATCATTCGCCAGCTCGGAAAGTCCGGTCTCAAGCTCTGACACTTCGCTCTTGTGAACCGCAAGCGCCGCCATGATTGCAGCATCGGCCTCAGCAGTCTTCGTCTCAAGCTCAGATATGTCGGCGCGAGCATCTGCAATTTCCGACAGGATCCTCCTCGCCTCTTCCTGATTGGCAAGATCCATAGCCTCGCGCTCCTTGCGCTCCGCCTCAACAGCGCTTTCGATCCTCAGCTTCATCGAAGACAGCGAGGATTCAAGCTCGTCCTGCCTGGCCGAAAAGTGCAATTCTGACGCCTTTCGTGCTTCCGTCTCGCTGTCAAGGCTCAGCGAAAGGGCATCGACCTGCCGAACCAAATCGGAATAGGCCGCCTCTCTGGCGCTGCGCTCCGCCTCAATCCCGGCAGCCAATGAAAGCGCCGTAGCCTGTTCCAGTTCATCCTGGGACGATGTGATGGATTCCAGTCGCTTCACTAGCTGATCCAGTTCGGAGGCTCGAACAGCCCGCTCAGCCTCGATCGCCGCAGCTATCTCCAGTTTCAGGGACGTCTCAAGCTCGTCCTGTCGGGCCGAGAGGTGAGATTCTGAAGCCCTTCGCGCTTCCGTCTCGCTGTCAAGGCTCAGCGACAGGGCGTTCACTTCCCCCATCAAGCCAGCGTAGGCTGCTTCTCTGGCGCTGCATTCTCCCTCAACAGCAGCCGTCAGTTGGCCGGTGAGGGCCGCAACTGCGCCCTGCCTGGCTGCCGATTCAGCGCCAAGCGCGCCTTCAGCCCATGCTCTGTTGGCTGCCAAAGCCTTCTCGGTGTTATCTACACGTACGCCTAGGGCATCGAGCTTCGCAATGTAGGCCTGCTGGTCTTCGCTGATCTTGGCGAGTGAAAGCGTCAGCCTGTTCTCAAGATCCGCACGGGCTTTGGCTTCATCGGATGCAGTTGTGCGTGCCAGGGACTCAACAGAGTCAGTTCTGGCCCTGATCTCCGCAATCTCCTGTCCCAGCCTTGTTTCAGATTCCTGGTTCTGCTTCTTCAGATCTCCGAAAACCGCGGTCAGCTTCTGGTCAGACGCGCTCGCAGTTCTGCCGATTTCTTCCAAGAGCTGCTTTCGCTCTTCCCCTACGACCCTTTCCAATTGCATATACTTAAGTGACATCTCAGCAGTGGCATCTTTTGCGATCGCTGCTTCCCTGATGGCCAGGTCAGCGGAGTCCTCCACTTCTTTGAGCCTGGCTGTGATCACAGCTAGCTGCTCCCTGAGAACAGTGGCCGTCTCCCTGACTATCCTCATGTCATCTTCACTCAGACTAGTACGGCCTGCCTCCACGTCATGGAGGAGTTTCGCCGTCACAAAGGCAAGCAAATATCTATTTACAGGTTCGTCGCCGGAGAACTCGCCGCCTTCGTACACACCCATGTATCCCTTCTCGACCAGCAAGTTCACTGCTTCATATGCCCAATGGTCCTTCGGCACATCCCTCACTGTGACCGGTGCCGCCAGGGCAGCTGATGATACCAGCGAGACTGCGATCAAAACGCTCACAGCTGCAATGCTCAGCCTCTTCCAAATCTCAGACATCATTACCCCCCCAATTAGCCGTTGATGTTATTGCCTGGTGATCTGCACTGTGCAGGGAGCAGGAACGGATCCCAGCGATATCAGACTGCCCGACACATTCGTAAGGACAAGGTTCTCTACTGAAAACAGAGCATCGCCCATCTTCTTGGCCTTGAAGTAGAAGGTTGCCGCGCTGCCCCAGGCATGATCGGGCGACTCCAGAGCGCCCCACGTCCCCGATACCCGGCCGGGCACCGATTGCAGGTCCCCCTCGTTCCACGGCATGAGCACTCCCTCAGCTGCGAACAGAGCCCCTCTCGATACCATCGCCAGATCGACCAGGCCATCATCGTACCTCCGGTCAAACCTGGCGGATTTCAGATCAGGGACGTTGGTTATCATCACGTCCACGCTGAATATGTCGCCAGGCATGACCCGGCTCTTGCTGGGCCTTGCCCACACTCTCGGGCGAATATTAGGCACCTGAATTGAGGCGCTTGCCCTCGATGGCGGCGCATCCTCGGCAGATGCGCTCACCAGTATCGTGTGGGTGCCAGCCTCCGGATGGCCTCCCAGTATCCAACTGAAATCCTGAGGGCGATTAGGTTCTAAGGTGCCAATCAGCAGCTCTGTTACTGCGCCTCCCACGATCTCAAAGCCGGCAACCGTATCCAGTTGCACACGGGACCAATGGGCCGGAGATCCTCCAGTGTTCTCAACCCGAACAGTGAGCCTCACCGGCCACGGGTAGATTTTCTCATCACGGACCTCCAGAGCCTCCAGATGGCTTATCCTGGCCAGGAGCCGCGGAGGCGCCAGTACTTCCACACGCCGCGAAACCTGGTTGGGATCGGCATTAGTCGCCGTGACATCGACCCGAAGGTCGCCGCCGCCAACACCACCCCAGCCGGCGACTACTTGCCAGGCTACCTGCGCGGTCTCACCGGGCTCCAGGTCGCCAACGGTTCGCGTATCTCCCTGCCCGCCTGCGAGTTTGAAACCAACCGGCAGAGACAAGGTGGCAGTTACATCGTGGGCTGGGCCTTCGCCTGTGTTGTTTATGTAGGCTACAGCAAGGAATGAGCCTACTCCGTCAGCAGAGAGCCCTACCTCCGCTGGCGCAGTCATTCCAAGCGCAAGTTTGCCGGGCGCAAGCGTAATTCCGCCGAGTCCGTAATAGGTTACGTAATGCCTTACCTGGCCTGGGGCCAGAAGCGCCGGCATCCAGTACATTGCCACTGCAGAGTCGAGGTCAGACTCTTTAGAACGAACAAATTCCCGGCCTGGTACGAGATCCACATCCCAAAGGTTGTCGGCAAATGAACCCCAGTCAGAGAATGCTATCTGGCCAGGGGGCGTAAGCTCTCCTCCGGCCATGGTTCCCTGCGCAGTTACTGACGGTTCCACCATAGAGTCAAAAGCCTGCCAGTAGTCGGGTATCTCTCCGCCCGAAAGCATCGTATCTGAAACGATAGCCCTCTCTCCGGCACGAAGCGGAGCTCCGTCGTTGGCTCCGAGCATTGTGTCGATCATTAAACGCAGGCCTACATTTCTGGTCATGCTGCCTACGTTTTCCACCTTGTAGTGGATTCTCGCTGTGTCAAGATATCGCGTGCTTGGGCTCTTAATAAATGAAAGCTCTTGTGTTACAAGAATATCGCCAACCATGTAGCTGCACACAGCCTTCCCGTCCCGCACTTCGGGAAGGCTTGTCGGCACGCCGTACATTCCGGATCTTCCAGCGCGACGAGTCGTCCTCCCGCCAAAGACCCAGTCCGACCCGTCTATGCGAATGGTTGTGTAAGAAGTCCACGGCATGGGACGCCCGTAGATGAGCGGCAGGTTATCGTCGGCCGGGTTTCGGGGATCCCCGCCTGTGGTCTCAACGCCAAACCTGCCTGCCTCCATCGGGCCTGGATTGACCGTGATCTTTATGAATTCATTGGTGATTTCAATAGGCGCCGCGGTGTCGGCCTCTGCAACTCCCGGATGCATAGCAAATGCAGAAGACAGGAGCAGAAGAGCCACAACGACCGCGCGCGCCTTACGTGATTTCCCCATGATATAAGGCACCTCCGCGTACGTCAAGCAGTTACCTTCTGTACGAAACGTGCTCGGTTCTGACCGACACGTCTTCTGTTCCACCGTTGTAGCCGATCCGCACATCCAGGTAGTAGGCATCTTCCCTTCCTGGTGTCGTGTCAGGCTTGAAAACCCAATCTTCCATTACAGCCTTGCGGATAGGCCTCTCCATCGCCTTGTCAGGCGGCGCAGTCAGGAACGTTACTGAATCGACCTTCCCGTCAGCTGTCACACGTATGCGAATCTCAGCCTCTCCCTCGGCCTTGACGTTTTGCACGCCCTTGGGTATGACGACACCATGGCCAGCGCCACCAGTGGATCTAATCATCCCTGAACCAGTCGGGTCATCCCCTGGGAACGCCGGTCTGGGCACAATTCCCGTGCCTTCTGGATCCCCGGCGGTTGCAGGTTCCTCCCCAGTTCCGCCAATTGCCCCCGCCACCTGAGCAGGGTCTGCCGTAGCCGCGGGTTCGTCAGGGACTGGCTCAGGCTCTGGCTCGGGTTCAGGCTCGGGTTTCGGCAACGCTGCCTCCGGCGGAGGCGCAGGGATCACATTCGGGGCAGCGCTCTTCCCCGCCGGGCTCGTAAGAACCTCTGGCCTATCAATTACAGGTTCTTCGGGCTTAGGCTCAGGTTCCGGTTTCGGGGCAGCCTTAACCTCTGCCCTGGGCTCAGCTTTGGCCACAGGTTCCTCTGCTATCGTAGCCTTAGGCGTATCCTTCGGCTCAACCGGCTCGGGCTTGGGAGGCTCCGGCTTCGGTGTCGGAGATACTTCCCTAACGTTCATGCCCGGCGCGGGAGCCGGAGCGGCGGGCTGCGTTTCAACGGTAGAAATCTCTATCACGCCTGCAAAGTCAAGTGGAAACACATCCACTGTTGGCCCAGGTTGCACATACGGCACCAGGAATATCACTGCCAGGTGGATGAGGATCGATATGAGCAAGCTTTCCAGCTGGCTTCGGCTCCACCGCCCGCGGATCATCTTCCAGCACCGCCTGATTGCGAAGCACGTTCAACAGCAAGAGCCAGATGGGCTCCGCCGGCCATTCTGATAGCATCGATCGCCTGGATGAGGCGCTCGTAAGTGACTGACTTGTCAGCCTTTATTATGACAAGCCGGTCAGGATTCGCCCGCAATTTCGGCAGCAGCGCAGCAGTAAGCTCTCCATCTACCATTACCCTTTCGTCATGGTAGATCCGCCCGCTCGAATCGATTGCCACAATAATGTGCTCACGGGCAAGGTCGCTCGGGGTTGCCGCCCTTGGAAGCTCCATCGACATTCCAGTGGTCTCCGTTCGAAACGTGCCGAAGACCAGCAGGAAGGCAACGAGGTAGAACATGACATCGATCAGCGGCGTGATTATCACATGCCCCAGTCTCTTTTTCTTCCTGTGGTTCTCGAACATCACTGGTCCTCCTCATTCTCACCTGCAACCAATGCCACGAGCTCAACAGCTTGTTTCTCCATAGTGGCCACCCTGTCGTCTATCACGAGCGAAAGCCAACTTTCTATGATGACGAGCGGGGTAGCCACGATTAGCCCTGCGGCAGTCGTGATCATTGCCTCGGCGATTCCGCCTGAAAGCTGCGCAGGCGTTGTAAGGCCTCCGAACGCGGAGAGAACCTGAAAGCTCTTTATGAGACCGGTGACAGTTCCAAGGAGGCCGAGAAGAGGTGCCAGCGTGATGATGCCGTCAAGCACGTTCATCTTCCGCTCCATCACGAATACCTCTTCCCGGCCAGCAGCTTCCACTGCCGCCCTGATTTCCTCGCTAGACTTGCCATAGTTTGCTACGGCCGCGCGGGCAATTCCCGCCACAGGCCCTCTCTCATTCCTGACAGCCTGCATTGCTTCTACCGGGCGTCCTTGCGCCAGATGCATCTTGACCGAGCGCATAAGGCGATCTGAATCTGTTTGTGCAAAGAATAGCTGTATTATCTTCTCGATTACGACGGCCAGGCCCAGTATGGACACGAGAATTATCGGGTACATGACTGTCCCGCCGGCTGAAATGTACTTGAGCATCGCCACAGCCCCTCCTCTACCTATACCAGCAAATGCGCCCGATTCCGACGTTTGGACGCTCCCCCATTCTTCTACGTTATCTGGGGGAATTCCTCTAGGATTATCCGACTACAGCGGGTTCAAAAACAAGTTCGCCTCTTTCGAATCTTCCGGCATCCAGCTTGCTTATGTCAATAGATGGCTTTCCGAGCATTATGAGCTCTGCCATTGCCCGCCCCACAATGGGAGACACCATGAACCCATGTCCCGAAAAGCCGTTAGCGTTATAGAAACGCTCAACAGGCGGACACTCGCCAAGTATTGGCTGAGCATCAGGAGACATGTCATAGAGTCCCGCCCACTGTCGAACGACTCTCAGGTTCCCCAGAGGCGGCAGGATCTTCATCACGGTCCTGGCCATCCCTTCAAGGAAATCCACCGAGGAACGTATGTTGAAGCCCCTGGGCTCTCCGGGCATCCCTATTCCCATGATGAAGCTTCCATGGGGTGTCTGCTGGCAGTAGAAGTCATGGTGGAATGAAATGACCATGGGTCCCATCATTGCCTCTACCGGCTCTGTTATGAGTATCTGATGCCTCTCGCCCCACACGGGCAGGTCGATCCCGGCCATTGCGGCTATCTTTGCGGAGTAAGCTCCGGCACAATTCACAACGGCTGACGTCGCAATTCTGCCTTTGTCGGTCACAACCGCCTGTATCTTGTTATTCTCCACCTCGATGTCCACGACTGACGTGTGCGTCAGAATCTCGGCTCCCAGCCTCTTTGCAGCCTGGGCATAGGCGAATGCTGTATGGAAAGGGTTCGCATGCCCGTCTGTCTGGCAGAACGTGGCCCCAACCATGCCTTCAAGGTTCAAGAAGGGGACTATCTCCCTCGCACCTTCAGCCGTGAGCATGTCAACATCAATGTCAAGGCTACGTTCGAGTTCCACATTGCGCTGGAACTGCTCCCATTGCTGGTCTGAGTAGGCTAGCATGAGGTAGCCACTTTGCCTGAATTCCACGCCAGGCTCATAGTCGAGGTATTCATCCATGTGCTCGAAGATTCTCACAGCTTCGCGAGCCAGCACGCAGTTGAGCTCAGTCCCGAACTGCTGCCTAACCCCTGCGCCACATCTTCCCGTGGACCCCGAAGCAATCGTGTTCCGCTCCACTAGCACAACATTCCTGCAGCCTAAGCGAGCGAGTTCAAAGGCTGTTGCGCATCCAACTACTCCGCCGCCTATTACGACGATATCAGCGCTCTTCCTATTCATCGCCTTCGCCCCTTGCAATTGTGGATATTAGCACAGGCCTGGTAGGCGGCCGGAACATGGGCATTTCCACTTCCTCTTGCGGCACGCCAAGGGCCCTGGCAAGCTCCCTCGCAATCAAATGCCTGCATGTTCTTCCCTGGCATTGGCCCATTCCTGCGCGGGAGATGCGCTTTATCTCATCTATGGTGTGATAGCCTTCTGAGATCAGGCGACGGATTTCGCCCAGTGTTACATCCTCACACCTGCATACAATAACATCGTCATCATGACGCTCTGGCCCCTCGGTCATCCCCAAACACCTCCGCATACCGTTGCACAGCGGACTCCGGCTGATATTTTCTCGCCGGCCGGGCCTGATCTGATGGCCGCAAGATCGGCTTTGAGTTGAGCGAGCCGCTCGTCAGCCCCGGGCACCTGGTGTCCAAGGGATTTTGCCGCGCTTATGCCGGCTATCTCTCCCGTGACCATGGCCGAGCTCGCCTCCTCAACCCCTCCCGAGTCGCCCGCAGCGTACACCCTTGAATTCGAAGTGCGCATGTTTTCATCTCTGACCGGCACATGCCCGCCCAGCTCCGGCACGTACTTCATCTCGCACCCGGCTTGCCACAGTACATCGACGAGTGGCATCAGCCCGACTGCAAGACAGATCACGTCGCATTTCACGTCCCGTTCAGTGCCTGGCACCGCCTGCCAATCTTTGTCCACCCTTGCAATAGTGGCGCCTGTTACGCTCTCCTCGCCGCTTGCCGCGAGAATCGTGTGCGAAGTGAGTATGGGCACTCCCGCCCTGCGCAGCTTGGCAGCGTGAACTAGATATCCTCCGATGCAGGGAGCAGCCTCTATCACAGCTGCCACTTCCACGCCTGCCTGAATAAGCTGATAGCTGACGATAAGTCCTATGTTCCCCGAACCGACCATCAGTACGCGGTCGCCGGGGACTACTCCGTATACGTTCATCAGGGTCTGAACCGCGCCTGCCCCGTATACTCCGGGCAAGTCGTTGTTCCTGAACATGAGAAATCTCTCTGAAGCGCCCGTCGCCACGATCACGCGTTTGGGCAGTATCTTCATGAATCTCTTCTCATCTTCAATCACAAGCTCGCCGGAGTCATAGAAGCCTGATGCATTGGTATTCCACATGATCTCGACGTTGGGATAGTCCGCTAGCTTCCCTGTGAAAATATCTGGTATCTGAATCCCTCTTGTTCCGGCGTGCTGCCGTTCCGACCCGAAGAACTTGTGAGTCTGCTTCACAAGCTGGCCGCCGGGGGCGTCGTTTCCGTCGATTAGCAGAGTAGACACACCCGCTTCAGCGCACGCCAGTGCAGCTGCAAGCCCTGCCGGGCCTGCACCAATGACAGCAACGTCAACTTCCTTCAACAGGTTCACCGTCCTCGTCGTCTCGGCCTGCCTCAATCGATGGGCAGTTGGCCGTGGCCTTTCTGAGTTTCGACTACCATTCCCTCTTTGAGCGGCTCGGTGCATACACGCACATTCGGCACTCCATCAACAGTCATCAAGCATGACGAACAGTTGCCTATTGCACAAAAGAACCCCCGTGCACGTCCACTAACCGGACTGTGTCGGAGGACACGAACACCACTGGCATGGAGAGCAGCAGCTATAGGCTCCCCTTCGATTCCCTTTAACTCTCTTCCGTCGAAAGTGAAAACAACCTTCCGTCCTACCGGGAAATCTAGAATGGGGTGGTCTTTCAGTCTCACGTCTTCGGCCATCGACCGCCTAGGCGGTCTGGGCCCTCCCTCCTCCTGACACTAAATGCTTTTTGTGGAATTGCCCGACACAATCACCGTGCAATTGACCTACAGAGGCCGGGACAACATCTCCCTGGCATGGGCCACGCTTACCGATGAAGGCGCCTCGCCAGCAAGCATCCTTGCTATCTCCGTCACCCGGTCATCTGCTTCCAGCTTCTCCACTGTCACCTCCGTTCTCTTTCCGCGTTCTGCCTTGGAAACCGCATAATGGTTGTCTGCCACTGCTGCAATCTGCGGAAGATGGGTGACTGCTAGAACCTGTCGCACTCTCCCTATGCCAGCAAGCTTCGAAGCCACAGCTATCGATGCCTCTCCTCCGACTCCAGCGTCCACCTCATCGAAAACCATAGTTGGAATATCATCCGCCACAGCCAGCACAGATTTTATCGCCAACATCACCCTCGACATTTCTCCCCCGCTGGCTATGCGCACAAGGGGCCTCGGTTCCTCCCCCGGGTTCGCAGAAAACAGGAATTCAACATCATCTATTCCGTCTGGCCCTACTCGAGCAGGCGCGCCGTCTATCACGATCTCGGCTCCGTCCTTCTTACTTCTCATATCGACCCTGAAGACCGCATGGGGCATCGACAGGTCCCTCAGTTCCCGGGAGATATCCTCTTCCAGCCGAGCAGCTATCTTGCATCTCATTTCAGAGATCTCAGAGGCGCGTGTGCCCAGTTCCTCCGAAAGTTCTGCAGAAAGCCGTTCCAGTTCGCCGATGCGCTTATCGGCGCCGGTCATCGATTCCAGCTCCTCGCGGGCGCGCTGTCCATGTTCTATGACATCGGCCAACGAATCGCCGTATTTCCTCTTGAGGAAAGCAATAACCGAAAGCCTCTCCTCCACCTCGGCAAGTCGTTCAGGGTTGAACTCGATGGAATCACGGTATTCCCGCAAAGCCCGGGCGATCTCTCCAGCCTGATCACACAATTCAGACATGCGCTCACCCAGCGGAGCGAGGGAAGTGTCGATATGAGACGCATCGTCCAACTCCTCGAGAGCCTCGCCCAGCATGTCGCGGGCCGACGAAGCATCCGGATAGGGGGATTCATATATGAGCCCGTAGGCGCGGGCTATGGCAGCATGGAGGCTTTCAGCATTGGAGAGTATGGTGAGCTCTGCGGCAAGACGAGTATCCTCGTCCGCCTCGAGCCTGGCGGATTCAATCTCGTTTGCCTGAAAAGAGAGAAGGTCGGCGCGTTGTGCCCGCTCGCGAGCATTTGCCCGCAGATCGGCCAATTCCTCTTCGCACTGCCTCCATTCTTCATACAGCGTACGTAGCGAGGCCCCGGCCCGTTCCAGCTCCGCCCCGCCGAAGGCATCGAGAAGGCCGAGGTGGCGGGATGGCCTCGCAAGAGACTGATACTCGTGCTGACCGTAGATGTCGACCAAACATTCGCCGATGGCCGAGAGGGCCGACAGAGTCACTACGCGTCCATTCACTCTGCAGCGGGAACGCCCCCGCCTGGACACTTCGCGCGTGATAATGAGGGTGCCATCGGGCTCGGGGTCGATGCCCTGGTCAGCAACGAGCGCCTCCACATCGGGTAGGGCGGATATGTCGAATACCGCCTCCACGATCGCGGAGTCACAGCCGGCACGCACAGATTCAGAGGATGCCCTCCCGCCAATGACGAGACCCACACAGTCAATCACCAGCGATTTGCCTGCGCCAGTCTCGCCCGTTAGAACATTGAATCCATTTCCAAACCTGAGTGACAGCTGATCTATTAGCGCGTAATTCCGCACATCTATTTCTGAAAGCATCGCCCCGCCCCCAAAGCCGCGGCAGCCGGCATCAGCCTGCTCATACGGCGCACCTTCACTACATGCGAAACCGGTTCAGCCTGGCCATGACTTCATGCACACATTGCGTCGGCTTGACTATAAGGAAAATGGTGTCATCTCCAGCTAAAGACCCGACTACTTCTGGCCAAGCCAGATCATCCAGGACCGCAGCAACTGCCTGTGCGGCACCTTCCAGCGTCTTGATGACTATGATGTTTTCGCTGTCTTCAATGCTTATTGCCACTTCACGGAAGATGCGCCTAACCCGCTTGTTAATATCCTCAATACTGCGATCAGCCGGGATTGTGTACCTATAAGTCCCATCGCCCACCGGGGCCTTTATCAACTGTAGTTCCTTTATGTCGCGCGAGATCGTGGCCTGTGTAACCGAAATCCCTTCTCGCGCAAGTACATCAGCCAGCTCTTCTTGCGTCCTTACTGGTTGCACCCTGATAATGTCCAGAATTCTCTGGTGCCTTCTTGCCTTCACCTCCGACGCCTCCCGCCCAAACCTTTTTGCTCAATCGTCCGCCCTTTACAGGCGGTCCCTCTTGAGCCTTTCCCTTAGTATTCCATAGAAATTCCCTGCCCGAAGCCTGACAAACCTGGTTACATAAGGCGCTCTGCCCACAACTATTTCGTCATCAGACTGAAGCTCGAACCCGATCTGGCCATCGACTGTAACAGCAACATCCTCTTGAGTAGCCTTCACGACTACTCTAACCTTGTCGCTCCCGGCAATCACAAGCGAGCGAGAAAAGAGGCTATGCGGGCATATTGGAGTTATGAGAAGCACATCTATGTTGGGGTTTATCAAAGGTCCGCCTGCCGAAAGCGAGTAGGCTGTAGATCCCGTTGGGCTCGATATGATGACTCCGTCTGCGGGGAACGTGGCAAAATATGTATCGTTAACAAATACTTCAAGCTGGACTATTCGGGCAAAGGCTCCTTTGGTAATTACTACGTCGTTCAGGCCGGAAAGCCTCTTGACCTCCTGCCCGTTCCTCAAGACGACAGCCTCGACCATTGTACGCTCTTCGATTGTGCAGTTGCCATCCACAAGCGCCTGAAGGGCCGGCTCCACCTGCGATGGTTCCACCTCCGTCAAAAAGCCGACATTGCCAAGATTGATTCCTAGAATAGGAATCCCCCTGATTGAGGCGCGCCGCGCTACAGACAGAAGAGTTCCGTCTCCGCCTAGGACAATAGCGCAATCTATATCTTCCGGAAGGGGTTGATCCCAGCGCATGGTAACAACCACGTCGACTCCAGCTTGGCGCATCCACTCCTCTATTAGGGTCGCCAATCTTCTGGCCTCCGGTTTCGCCGTCTGAACCACTATCCCTGCTCTTTTCGTAGGAGCCCCTCCTCTCACATGACCTCGGACCACACCATAGACTCTCCACCGCGCGCCCCATATCGCCACCGGGAAACATCGCCGCTAGCGGCGGCCATGGGTTTCGTGCGCCTGACTTACGATTGCTTCCACTACATCATCCAGGTCAGCCTCGGCTATTCCGCAAAGCCCCCCGTTGCGTTCGTCTTCGGCTTTGCCCAGGTATGCGAAGAACTCTATGTTGCCTTGAGGTCCAGTAATCGGGGACCATGTATACCCAAACACGTGGTAGCCTGAATCACGTGCATACCCGTAGACTGACCGAAGGACATCTGCATGGACCGCCGGATTCCTGACTACACCACGTCTTCCGACCTTCTCGCGCCCTGCCTCAAACTGAGGCTTCACCAGACATACGACTCTGCCTTCCTCAAGCAGAACTTCATATAGAGGCGGGAGTATCCTGAAGAGAGATATGAATGATACGTCCACCGTTGCAAAATCGGGCCGCGGGTCGAACATGTCAGGCGTTATGTAGCGTGCATTCGTCCGATCGAACACAACCACGCGCGGATCCTGCCTCAGTTCCCATGCAAGCTGCCCGTAGCCCACATCAACGGAGTAAACCTTTGTGGCTCCCGCCCTGAGGAGCACGTCTGTAAACCCGCCTGTGGAGGCGCCTATGTCTATGGCGATGCGGCCTTCCACATTGGCCTCGAAAACCTCAAGTGCACGGACGAGCTTCTCTCCGCCGCGACTCGCGTACCGGGGGCCGCGCTCAGCCAATGTGACCTCGGCATCCTCCCGTATCATCGTCCCAGGCTTGTCCTCGCGCATTCCGTCAACGAAGACGTTTCCGGCGAGTATCTCCCGACGTCCCGCCCCGGGGTTGAGTACCAATCCCCTCTGGACGATAAGGCGGTCGAGCCTTATCTTAGCTTGTCGAGACATACAGACCACCGCCAGCCGAAGACTTGCCTTCATCTACACCGACCGCTCGCAAGACTGCATCTGCAATGCCCTTTGCATCGAGCCCCAGGTCAGACAGGACGATGTCGCGTTTGCCGTGGCCCACAAAATCATCGGGCACCCCAAGCCTCACAACTCGCACATCAGAAAGACCCGCCTCTGACAGGGATTCCAGAACCGCTGAACCAAAACCGCCCACGAGGCACGAGTCCTCACACGTGATGACCATTCCTGTGTTTTTGGCATAGTGAATCAACGTGTCGACATCTATGGGTTTTACGAATCTAGGATTGACTACTGCACAACTTACTCCACGAGTCGACAGAATCCTGCTAGCCTCGAGAGCGGGCCACACCATTGAACCGACGGCGAAGACGGAGCAATCAGTTCCATCTCGCACAACTTCCGCTCTCCCAAAATGGATGCGACCGGCTGGGCGCACACCATCGGGTCCCAGGCCTGACGCCTTCGGGTACCTTATGGCTGAAGGTCCACCATGCTCGAGCGCAACCGCAAACATGCTGCATAGCTCGAGTCCGTCCCGGGGCGCCATAACCACCATCCCCGGAATCTGCCGCATATAGCCTAGATCGAAAACGCCTTGATGCGTGGCCCCGTCCTCACCCACAATCCCTGCGCGGTCAACGGCGAAAACAACAGGCAGCCCCTGCAACGCTACGTCGTGCACTATCTGGTCATAGGCCCGCTGGAGGAAAGTGGAGTATATGGCGACAACCGGGCGCAAGCCTGCACTCGCAAGCCCAGCTGCGAAGGTGATTGCATGCTGCTCGGCAATGCCCACATCATAGAAGCGGTTAGGGAAGGCTTCTGCAAAGCTGCGCAAGCCGGTGCCCTCAGCCATGGCCGCAGTGATGGCCACAATCCTGTCGTCTTCCCTAGCAGCGCGCATCATGAATTCAGTGAAATAGGAAGTGAACGTGGGTTGTCCGCCGGAAACCTGAATGCCCGTCTCGACTGCGAATGGCCCGGTGCCATGGAACATCGCAGGGTTCTGCTCAGCAGGCGCATAGCCCTTTCCCTTTCTTGTGATGGCATGTATCATGACAGGACCTCGTGCACGCCTGGCATCTTCAATAGCGCGACGGACTGCCCTGATATTGTGCCCATCGATCGGACCCAGGTATGTGAAGCCGAGTTCCTCAAAGACCATTCCAGGCAGTACAAAGCTTTTCACGCTCTTCTTCAACCTGTGCCCTGCAGCCTGGATCGCCTTGCCTATTATCGGAATGCCCATGACGAATCTGTGAAACCCACTCCTAAAGCGGCGCCTGCTCGGATGCGTTCTGGCGGAACCTAGCACTCCTGCCAGAGCCCCCACGCTTCGCGAAATGGACATCTCGTTATCGTTCAGTATGACTATCAGATCGGTCTTGGTATGACCCGCGTGGTTCAGCGCCTCGAAAGCCATGCCCCCGCCCAAAGAGCCATCTCCTATTACGGCCAGCACAGTATGATCCTGGCCTGCCTTGTCGCGCGCCAAGGCCATCCCTAGAGCGGCAGATATAGATGTGCTGGAATGTCCTGTTGCGAAAGAATCGTACTTGCTCTCTGACGGCTTGGGGAAACCACTTATTCCCCCCTGCTGCCGCAGAGTGGAAAAGGCTTCTCGCCTCCCGGTGAGGAGTTTGTGAACATATGACTGGTGGCCCACGTCCCACACTATCTTGTCGCGGGGACAGTCGAGGGCCATATGGATAGCTATTGTAAGTTCGACGACGCCAAGGTTTGGCGCCAAGTGCCCGCCGGTTCGCGAAACAGTGTTGACCAGGTAGCGCCTGATCTCCTCCGCAAGCTGTCGTATCTCATCCTCTGACAGTTTGCGCAGGTCCGAAGGAAAGTTTACGTTCTGAAGGATGCTGCTCATACCGAGCCCACCGCCCCCTGGCCGCTCGTTCCACATTCAAGAGGATCGGCCGTAACTACTAGCGATTCGTGCGTGTCAATCTCTATGTGCCCTGCCATCGTTGCGTTTTCGAGCCCCCGATGCCTTGGATTGTCCAGTAAGCTTCTCGTATGTCGCAATCACGCGCCCTGCCGATAATATAACTTCATTGGCAGACTCGATGGCTATGCGTTTGCCCACAGCCTTTCCTGCAACCGTGACTGATGAAATGAGGGCGATCACCAATACAGATGCGTACCCGGCAATCCAGCCCCCGGACGCAACGGTTATCCGCAGAATGATTGTGGCACCCACAGCTCCGCTGACCGTTCCGCAAATATCGCCAACCACATCATTGCAGATGCTGGCAACCGCCGGGGAGTTGCGCACAAGCCTCAAAGCCTGGTTTGCCCCGTACACACGATTCGCGGCCATAGCGTTAATCGGAGCTTCGCTGGCCGCGGCTGCAGCAGTTCCCACAATGTCGAACAGGATACCGGTGGCGATTATCGCCACTAAGACGGCGACTGAAAACCAGAGATTGAGGTTCCCAGCCGCAGAGCCAGAAACGTAACTCAACGCCGCCGACAGGGCGAACGTCCATAGCCCTACTGCTATGATTCGCCCAAAATCACGTGGCAAATCATGTTCACCTCAAGAAATACAGACATTAGCCTGGCAAACGCCACATAAAATGCAGATCGTCCAATATGTAGATGAAACTGATAGGTGGCAGCGCCCTGAGTAAATATTGTGACTTGAGGTCCAGTAGGTTTTCCCCCCTGTGCACCCTGCCGTCGCCGGCGGGCGGTTTCCCTTTATGACAGGTCCTCCTCGTCGCCGAAGAAGTGACTGGATTGCCACTTAGCTCACACCGTAATCCTCAGAGCGCCATGTAGAACAAACAGCCTAGGAGTTTTCCTCAGCAATGCTAGCCATTCCCTATCCTCTTTTGCAGACGGGCTTTCAAACGGCAAAAGGTCATTCTCCTTGGCCGGGGAGACCATGACTTGCTACCCGCCATCCCGCACGTCCACTCAAGGCAGGCTACGCTGCACCCAGCACTATTGGCCCCTACGGGGCCAGTACCGACATGCAGGTTCACCCCCAAGCCGTAGAGCTTGTAGCCCCACGAACTTGGGTCTCCACGGAAGCAGGGTCAACGCCCACATGCCATTGTGGATCGCCCCACAACCTTAACCCCCTGCACCAGCCCTCAACTGGGCGTCGAAAGCCAACACAAGGGACTTCATCGATGTGCCCTTAACGGTAGTTTATCTCCGTCTTCGGGAAGGCCAGTACCGACTAGGATACTGCGCCACCTATGCTATTCAGCAAGTATTATACCGCAAAACCCATACCCATTCAATGGTAGCGAACGCCAATGCCCTCATGGGCGGCGAACCCTCAGGCCGCTTGGAAACGACATAGATTCTTGTGCGATCCCCTAAGGTTTGCAGCAGGGGCGAGCTGGCTTTGCGAACCTGTCTCATTTTTAGTCCCCTATGATCGCAAAGGGTTCAAAAATTAGACGGCAGCGGTCTAAGAATTAGACTCTTGGGTGCTTCCTAATCCAATATATGGGCACATGCACTTCCGCATAGCCATTTAATCCCTCAAAGTGGGACCACATGTCATTATGTTCCTTATGATCCCTGTATAGGATTCCCTTCTGGCTTCAAGTGGCTAAAACTTGGACGGTAGTGGTCTAAAATCTAGACGCCCGCGCCCGAAAAGCGACTAAATATTAGACCTATCCCTCGAAGCCAGGTCGAAGTCGCCCTTTCCCATGAGTGCATTGAATGCATAAACCGCCACAATTCCTAGCCTGCACAATCCCTAGCCTCAAAGAGTCCTTCTAACCATGAGCCACGAGACGGCTATTCCCAGCAGAGCTCCCATTGCCACCTCAAACGGAGTATGGCCCAGAAGCTCCCGCATCTTCGTGGCCTCCAGCCGCCCATCTCTGAAAGCCCTTTCGATAAGCTGGTTCAGAACTTGCGCCTGCTCACCTGCGGCCCGCCTGATTCCAGCTGCATCATACATCACAACCAGAGCGAATCCTGTCGTTATCGCAAACAGGGCAGAATTCCATCCTTCCTGCATCCCCACTCCCATTGCAATGCTGGTAACGAAGGCCGAATGGGAACTGGGCATGCCCCCCGGACCGAGAATCTTGGACCAGTCGGGCTTGCCCTCTGACCACATGCAGGTGAACACCTTGAGTGTTTGGGCTATAGCCCACGCCAATGCAGATGACCACAGTATTCTATTGGCGAACAAACCTGTATCAGGCGAAAACATCGTCTTCACTACCATTCCCGGTTCACGAGGTCGATTATGTCCATCAGTTCTGAACCAGCATCGCCAAAGACTCCACATTTCGTCCGCGCAGCATCAATGAGAGCCTCAAATTGCTCTCGGGCTCCGCCTGCGCCCCATACCACAACCGCAGTCAGCACTCCGGGCTCATCTCCTTCTCCTTCGGAGACCGCATCCTCAAGGTCATCGCGGATCTGGAAGGCGAGCCCCAGATCGGAGGCGAGTTCCAAGAGAATGCCGAGCTCTTCCTCGCATGCCCCTCCGACTATGCCTCCCATGACTGCTGCGCATTGAAAGAGCTTTCCAGTTTTGAGGTCTTCCATTCGGCATACGGCTTCCGCCTTGCCTGTCCCATACCCCGGCCAGGGCCAGGGCGAGATATCCAACATCTGCCCACCAATCATCCCTCGGCTTCCCGCTGCGCTCGCCAGGGCAGCCACACATGAGCAGGCTGCCTTGGGCCCAACGGCATTCAAAAAACCCGGACTCGCCAGGGCCTCAAATGCCGAGGTAAGAAGGGCATCGCCGGCGAGAAGGGCTGTTGCCTCGCCATAAGCCCTGTGGCACGATGGTTTGCCTCGCCTGAAGTCGTCATTATCCATGCACGGCAAGTCATCGTGCACCAGCGAATAGCAATGGATCAGCTCTATTGCAACTGACGGCCAAATCGCAGGATCTTCGGAAGGAGCATCTCCGCTTCTCCTCTGCCTCGTCACGGCAGAACGCGATGCACGGACCACCGCAGGCCTTATTCGCTTGCCCCCCGGAAAGACTGAGTAGCGCATTGCCGCATGCAACTGCCTCGGCTCCATGTGGTCTTCAGGCAATACCTTGTCCAAAGCAGCATCGACTGCTTCGATATGATCAGAGTACCATTGGGGCAACTTCAAGCTCAGTCATCCTCCCTGTCATTCTCGCCGGAATCGCAGGCTTCGAAGGGAATGACCTCATCGTTCCCATTCTTGGCTTCGACTAATGCTTCGAGCTTGCCTTCAGCCTCCTCTATCACCGAGGAGCAGTAGCGCGCCAGCTCGGTGCCTTCGCTGAAGAGCTTCAGCGCCTCTTCGAGCGAGGGCTCGCCTGAGTCCATTCTTTCAACTATCTTTTCCAAGCGGGCAAGAGCTTTTTCAAACGTCATGTCTTGAGGAATGCTCACTGGTCAACCCACCTTTACATCATTGACTGTACAGCCAAGTTCTCCGCGTCCCAACTGGACTCTGACTTCATCCCCACAAAGGACTTCGTCAGCGCGCCTTAAGAGGACTCCATCAGGGCCCCGACATATTGCATACCCTCGCCCCAGCACCGCTTCTGGATCGAGCGCCTCCAGCATCCGACAGAAGTGATCGAGACGGTCACGGCTCACGCGAACCTTAGTCTGAATTGCCTGACAAAGCCGCCTGCTCAGCTCGTCCACATTCTGGCGTCTCTGCATTATCGGCATGCTTACCAGGCGAACAAGCCTCGACTCCAGTAGCTGCACATTTCGAGCGTACCCCGATGCATCAGGCACAACGAGCTCAGCAGCGGCGGAGGGCGTAGGTGCCCTCACATCGGCAGCGAAATCCGCAATAGTAAAGTCCGTCTCATGGCCTACTGCCGACACAACCGGAACACAAGATCCCCTGATCGCCCTAGCTACGTCCTCGTCGTTGAAGGCCCACAGTTCTTCTGCGGAACCGCCTCCTCTGCCTACTATCAGGACATCGATGTCGGAAACCGCGTTTGCCCGTTCTATTGCCCTAACGATGCTCCCGGGGGCATCCGGCCCCTGGACCAGAGCTGGAATAATCAAGATGTCGATCCCAGGCCAACGCCTGCGGCTAACAGTAATGATATCGCGCACAGCTGCCCCTGTGGGCGACGTGATGACGCCCAGGCGTCGCGGAAATTTCGGCAACGGCCTCTTCGCTGCAGGGTCGAACAACCCTTCAGCCTGAAGCTTCGCCCGAAGCTGTTGAAAAGCCAAATAGAGAGCGCCAATGCCTGCTGGCTCCATCAAGTCTACATACAGCTGGTACTCTCCCCCGCGCTCATATACGCCGACATTTCCATGGGCGTAGATCCGCATTCCCTCGGCAGGGCGAAACCGCAACCCCAGGTTGTTCCCGCGAAACATCACCGCCCGAAGCCGCGAACTGTCGTCCTTGAGCGTGAAGTACATATGCCCTGATGAGTGGTGCGTGAAGTTCGCTATCTCTCCGCTGACCCATATGTCGCCCAGAACCGGATCGCGGGCCAATATCTGCGCAACCCTCTGCGTCACCTCGGAAACCGTGAAGATCTCGAAAGACCCGACTCTTCCGGCCATCTGCGGCATGTCGGGCATGCCAGGCAGGTTGGGACCATCGAAGATCCCAGGCAATCCTGACCCTCCCTGCCCACGGAGGCGATTCGTGTTGTTTGGACCCGCCATGCGCATTCACTCCTTGCCTTCTTCCACTTCGTCCTGCACCTCTTGCCTCTCTTCCACATGAACCCGCCAGGCAAGAACTGCACACCCTACGGCATTGTCACGGGAATGCTCCGGCGCAGCGTAGTGCAGGCTTGCATCAGGGAAAGCGCGTCCTACCTCATGGGCGATGATGTGCCGGACTAGCGCATTCGACGCCACGCCTCCTGTAACGAGAAGATCCCCTGCCCGGGTGAGGCGCAAGCCCTCGCGGCAAATTGCGCCCATCGATTTTCCAATACATTCGAGCACTCCGTATGCTATGTCGGCCGGACGGGCACCCGAATCAATCTCTCTCATAGCAGCCGAACAGGGGCCCGAGAAGCTCACCCGAAGCCCACGGACTGCCACCGGGAGACTCACCCTTCCCGGCTCGCCTCCACCTGCAAGCCGCTCCAGGTCGGGCCCTGCCGGAAACGAAAGGCCTAATGCTACCCCTACTCTGTCAACAAACTGCCCTGCATTGAGATCATCTGTCGCCCCCAGCAGCTCCAGTTGGAATCTGCTCTTCACCGAAAGAAGCTCGGTTGTACCCCCTGAAAGGTGAAGTGCGAGATAGCCCCCGTCCGGTTTCAGGCCCGAAGACCACCTGGCAGCAGCCACATGGCCCTCCTGGTGAGAAGTCTCGAGGAATGGCACTCCAAGGGCGGCTGCCAATGCGCGGCCATATCCCGCCGACGCCAGGAAAACAGGCATGTACGACCCCTCTACCCGCCGAGGCCACGCGCTGGCGGCGACGGCAACTATGTCGCACGATTCCCGGCGCGCTCCATCGCACGCTGCCTCGATCAGGCGGGGCAGATTACGTACATGCTGAAACAGGGCCTCCGACTGCCTGAGCCCTACATGGCCCTTAGAAACCTGAAGCGGCGCCCTGCCATCATAGGCGAGGATGCCGCCGATCACAAGAGCCGCTGAGGTAGTATAACAGCTTGTGTCAAGACCAAGTGTCGCCACTCTCATATGATTCGCCATGATCCCTACCCACGGCACCCCCTTTGGCCTCTTCGCCGTCGCCTTCCTCGCCACCGACGGGCTCCCCCGCAGACGCCTGTCCATCCTTGATTCGTTCAGCCAAAGCCCCAAGAATCCCGTTAACGAATCGAGGCGAATCAGCAGTGCCATACAGCTTCGCGATTTCAACAGCCTCGTCAATGGCAGCAGCAACAGGTACGTCCTTCAGGTAAAGCATCTCCCAGACTGCTATCCGCATGATGTTCCGATCGGCCGGCGACATCCGGCTAACCGCCCAGTCATGCGAGAGTCCAGTCATAATCTCATCGATCTCACGGATCCGCTCCACTGCGCCCATTACAAGTTCAACAGCGTAGCTCCGGGCACGTTCGGGAAGATCGAGATCGGCCGAATCATTCACAGCAAATGCGACAGCCCATTCAGGCGAGCACCCGGACATATCCATTTGGTAGAGAGCCCGCATTGCCGCCTCCCTGGCCCGTCTCCTCTCAGAGCGCATGCACCAACCACTCCTGTCAGTTCCGCCGACGTCCAAATCGTCGCGTGAACCTCTCCCTGAACTCATCATTTACATCAAAATACCTGCCTATGAGAAAGCCGAGCACGACGAAGAATGCAAATGCAAGCGCTCTCCAAAATCCTGCTATCAGCACCAGCAGCCCAAAGATGGCGCCAATGATAGCGCCTACTACCTGTCCGGACTTGCCCTCCGGAATATTGAACCTGCAATCTTCAAACCAGGGCATCTGCAGACCATCTCCTCCAGGCGTCGCCCCCACACTCCGCACTGCTGGATTTCCTACGGCCGGGGCTTGCTCTCCATGCGTGATACTCCTCGGACCACGGTGTGTACCGCTCTGACTGGCAACCCTATTACGGCATGCATTGCCTCGGAAAGCTCTTTCTCCAAGTTCTCGCAGACTTCCGGGATGCTTACATCAGGGTAGACGTGGATCCGAGCGTAGAGCGTCAGGCCCTCCTCATCGCCTTCGGCAGCAGCTTCAACATTGCGAATGCCGTGCACCTTCTGAGCCGCCCTCTGGGCAATAGCCTCTACGGCAGTCATCGAGATCTGCACATCACCCAGGCTGGTACCTGTAATGATCGGTTTCGCGACTTCCTCAGATCTGAGAGCCATCATGATCACATAGAGCGTCACAAGCACTATTACAATGCCAACTATTGTGGCCACGACCTTGTTACTCGCCACCGAATCATAGAAAGCAATTGCGAACGCGTTTGGAAAACCTGCTCCTGAGACAGATGCAACGACGACTGAGCCCAAAAAGACGATGATGATCGCGGTCGCAAGGAGAATCACTCGGTCAACCGTTTTCAACGCCGCCACCCCCGTTATCCATGCAACACACGCTAGTGCTATCGAACTCGCACATCAGTGGACGTCTCCTTCTCCTCTATAAACACGTTGGTTACATGAACATTCACCTGGACTACCTCCAGGCCTGTCATTATCTCTATTGTTCGCTTGACGTTCCGCTGAACCTCTTCGCAAACTTCCGGTATCACTGCCCCGAACTTTACTACGACGTTCAGGTCGACCGCAGCCTGCTCTTCGCCGACTTCGACCTTGACGCCACGGGTCAGATTCTTCTTGCCCCACAGTTCACTCCAGCCTTCGGCGATTCCGCCGCTCATCCCTGCAATGCCTTCAACCTCAATAGTTGCGAGGCCTGCTATGACTGCCACCACTTCATTTGCGATCTTGACAGATCCCATTCCCGGACCCTCTACAAGTTCCATGTTTACACCTCCCGGCGAGCATCCATAAGAACCCTCGCTGGTCATATTAGCATTATAGCAGAACTTCTGGCGCTCAAGAACCAACCATACAAAACAATTCACCGCATACCCGAATTATCCTTCACCGAGCTCTCCATTATGCTTATGTTGCGCAGCTCTACGCCTGTAGCGACAGATACTACATTGCCTATGCGCCAAACCTCCGCCTCTTCAAGTCTGCCCGACTTGACGACAACGCTTGCGCCAGCTTCCGACAGGAAGACAACAGCTCGTTCGTATCCCTGTGCCTGTATCATGCTCTCCGCTTCCGCCTCCCGGCGCGCCCGCTCTGCCAGGGAGAGGAGCGCCTCCTGGGCGCGCCTGCACACATCAGGGTGGGTGTTCGCATCATCTATGAGCCTTTGCAGTACCTCTTCTTCGCGCGAGCGTGTCTTGTCGCGGTCCATCTTCAGCTCTTCGAAGAAGTCTGCCCCTTGAGGCATGATGAACGGCCCGGCCATCGGGGATGTGGGAGAGGCTGGAGCTCCGGCCGCCGCATCATAGCCCTGCAGATTCCAACCCTGCGCACTGCCTTCGGGCTCCTCCGGAGGCGCCTGGCCGTACGCCTCTTGCGAATTTCCCTCCTCCAGCAAGAGGCCGACATCTTCGTACTCGGCCGTTGCGTCCACTCCCTCACCCTCTACAACCGGTCCGGTCCGGCGAAACGGGTAGGAATCAGGGTTCGTGATTGCACTTACGGCCAGGATCCCAACTCCCAGGACTAACATAAGGTAGGCCACCTTCAGCCAGAACCTGTCGGTGTGATGCGCAGAGTATTGCTTTGCCTTCTTGATCATGGGCTTTGCCCACCTCCCGGTCACAACATCCATGATTTTGCGATCCGGCGCAAACCGGACTCCCACCCTCGCTGCGCTAGGCTGCCTCAATTGGACCCCGCAGCTACCACCATGACTCTGTGGGCAGGCACCCCGAGAAGCGTCTGTGCCGCCTCGGCAAGCTCTCGCTTGATTCTGGAGTCCCGAGCGCCGGGAGCCGCCACAAGCACACCGGAGATTGAGGGATACACTTCCTGCACCAGAACTGGAGACTGGCCGCGCCCTGAGGCCGGATCAGAGGGCAAGACCAGGTCGCGGGTTTCACGCTTCTCAGTCGTTACCCTGCTTTCGCTTGCAGAGACTCTCTCCTCGCTGCTCTTGATCTCCTCGACGGTGTCGAAGGCATATTTCCTGTATGTGCTCCCCTCCAGGGTTATCTGGACACTGACTGCGCCCGCTCCGTCAATCCTGGAGAGAATGGCAGCAGCTCTTGTCTCCAGATCAATCCGGTATCTTTCGGCAGGCGTGACGTCGGAGCGATACTCGCCTGCCGCCTTTGATGTGGAGTCCGTTTCCGATGATATCCACTGGCCGGCAGAATACGGATCCGCCGTATTGGACGAATCAGGCGCCGACGTCTTGATAAGGCTGCCCACGATAATCAGCAACACGCCCAGGCCTGCCAGAAGCAGCAGCGTTTTGAGCCCCGGCATCTTCAGCAAATCCGCGGGGAATCGTCCGTCCTTGCTCATTCTCTTCCCTCCTGCCTGACAATGACCATTCGCGGATCGATCCCCAAAACGGCGGATAGAGTAGCAGCTATCGCAGACTCTCCGGGAAACGGGCTCCCTTCATGGCCGTAACTCGAGCCCGAGCCCGAGCCCGCGCTCACTGTCACCGACTCCAGACTGCCATTCCGGTCAACGGAAGCCTGGACCTCCCAGGAAAAGCGGCTCTCTGCAAAGGAACGAGAGAGCGCCTCGCGCACCTTCGCCTCAATCACAGTCTCCGTCAATCTGGAAGCAATCGCCTGTGCATCCGGTGGCTGTTCTATGCCCCACGCAGCTTTCGATGAGGCAGGCAGCGCAAGGGCACGAGATGAGGCAAGCTCTCCACTCAGGTATCCCATCCCCAGGTTCACCAGGGGAGAAACCATAGCCCCTATCACCGCGAGCCCCATTACCATGTCAACGAACTTCTTCAGGCTCGATCTGGGAACGAGCATTTCCAGGAAGGTTACTGCCAGAACCAGCAGGACTATTCCTCGCACCCATGCGGTTATGGCTCCCATGCCCCGAACACCTCCAGAGGCAGCAAGAGGCGGCCGAGCCGGCGGCTATCCTCTCGCCAGATCCTACCTTATTGCAACAACAAGCCCTCCCAAACCTACAACCAGGGAGATACAGATGAAGAACATCAACCCGACCGTAGCCACTGAAACACATAATGAAGTCAGAAGATCGGCAAGGTCGCCAAGGCAGTCTGCTACTCGGGAATCTCCCAGGGGCTGTGATATTGCCGCCGCAATCCTGAACATCAGCATGATGGCGGCCATCTTTAGCACAGGAAAAAGGCAGACCACTACGAGCGCCACCAGGCCGAACGCTCCCAGAGCACCCCTCACAACAAGTGACGATGAGGCAACCAGGTCCAGTGCGTCGCCGAACACCTTGCCGATAACAGGAATCATGCTTCCTGCCAGGAACTTTGCGGCCTTCGCCGACGCCGCATCCGAAACAGAAGCAAGCCCGCCTCGCACACCCATGAAGGCCACGAAAAGAGTGGATGCAAGGCCTAACAGGGTCATCGACCACCACCTGAGGAGCCCTGCCAGCCTCGTCACCTGCTTCCGGTCGCTGACGTTGCCGGTCAAGGTGAGAGCAGCACCAAGAAGCAGCAACGGAATGACAGTCGTTTTCACCAGCGTGCCCACGGTCGTTGTGGCGACGAGCATCAGTGGCGACACGACGGCGGCTGTTACGACGCCTCCCGATGCCGCCAGAAGGCCAACGAGCGCCGGGAGAATGGCATGCATGAACGACATCATCCTGTCGATTGTGCCTGTTGCAAGATCCGCTGACACAGCGAACGACCTTATGCCCATGGCAACCAGCGTCATGTAGCATACCGCCCATGCCATAGCGCAGGGGCCATCCTCTCCCAGGCCCGAGCCGAGTGTGCATAGTATGGAACCGACCATTGCGACTACTATCAGCTCTCCAAGAAGCTTCAAGTTCACCTTGATCTCCCGAACAAGGAAAGATGCCGCCCGCCCTGCAAAGCCCGGCAGGTCCAGTACGTCCGCCCCGTGATTTAACATAATATCCATTATGTTAAGCTCCGGCATGTTTTCCGCCACATCATCATCCAGGTCGGTGATGAAACGCTCGATCCCACTGACATCTATTGTTGACACATACTCCAGTGCCGCCCCTGCCAGAAGAGCATCGGGGCTCTCCACTGCGTCAGCCTTCGCGAAGCCCCGGCATCGAGGCGCAGCCGCCTGCGCAAGCCAGACCAGGCAGATAATGATGATCGCCCCGACTGCTTTCGGCCGGCGAGAGTTTCGCGCCGCCCTGCTCCCATCCCCTGCCTGAATGCCAGCGAATCCTCGCCGCACTCTCTTCTTCCTAGCCCGGCCACTCGGCCCGTTTCCAGAGAAACTGCAAAGGCGAATCATGACGGAAGAATCCTCAAAACAAGGTCGAGAAGGGCAAACATCAACGGGACAGACATCGCCAGGATCAACACCTTCCCCGCAAGCTCCACCTTTGTAGCCAGGGCCCCTTCTCCGGCATCCCGGCAGACCTGCCCGCCGAAGGAAGCAAGATACGCCACGCCGATCACTCTCAACACCGTATCCAGGTACAATCTGTTGACTCCTGCCTTTGCGGCAAGGTCTGACATGACTTCTACGAAGTAGGCAAGGTTCGAGACGACCATGAGAAAGATGACGATGCCCAAAGCTGCAGAGAGCACCACCGCCAAATCTGACCGGGTTTGCCTCAGGAATGCAAGGAGAACCACCCCTAGAGTAGCCAAACCGATAACTTGAAGTATCTGCATTTGCGGTTCGCCCCTCACCACAATCTGAAAACCGTGCGCACGCTTGAGAGCAACTCCTCGATGTGATCTAAGAGCATGATGAAGACAACCACGATGCCGGCCGTGGCTACAAGCAATGAGTATTCCTCCTTGCCCTGCTGTTTGAGGATTGTGCACAGCACTGAGGCGAGTATGCCTACCCCGGCTATCCTCAGGATTAGGTCGAGCCCCACTGTCAGGCCCTCCTTCTCTCGTCACCTGCGTGTCCCTTGTCAGAGCAGCGCAATCGCCACCATGCCGCCTATGAGAAACCCCATCACCGACCAGAGACGGTAATTGACTGTCGCCGCTTCTTCTGCAGCCTGCCTTCGCATTTCAAGCCTGCGGGAGGCAAGAGCAATGTGTCGGGCCTGGTCTGAGGAGTTCGACATGCCCAGCGCCTCCCCCAAAACGACTACGGCCTCCATGTCTTCCTGCCATTTCCGGTTCCAGAGCCAGTTCGATGAGTCTCTCTCCTCGGCAAGGGCTTTTGACAGGCACGCGCCGGCAGACCCGCATTCTCCGCCCTCAAGCAACTCGGCGGCGCGAACGAGGACTTGCCCCGGGCTTTGGCCGGCAACCTGTCCGGCGCGGCGCATGGCCTGGCCGAGCCTGGTAAGGCCAAAGGATATCTCCGTCTCCAGCACCGAAAGGGCAGTCACCCAGGCGGCCAGCCTGCGTACGTGTGCTCGATAGGAATGAGCCACCACAAGTCCGGCAAGGCCGCTGGCGACTATGGTGATTATGGCGCCGGCTGCCTTCATCGCTCCACGCATCTCACTCCACCCCCATGCCCTTTGCGCGCTTCAGGTGTCAAAACAAACGGAGCGCCCACAAGATCGCCACCGGTTGCAAGGTGGATTATGCGTTCGCAAGTGCCCACGCCAAGCCTGCTTGTGAGGACTACTAACCGCTCAAACCCTCCGCGGGCAAGAGTATCGCGCAAGGCTAGCCTCTTCCGGGCGTCCTCGTACTCGCTGGCATGTGCGGTAGCGATCACTGCCACTCCGCATCTCTGCGCCTCCTCAATGGCTTCGCTGTCAGCCGCATGGCCTATCTCGTCGGTGACAATGACGTCCGGGGACATGGATCTGGTCATGATCATTATCCCCTGGGCTTTCGGGCAGCTGTCGATGACATCCGCCCTGGGGCCCAGATCGAGTCCGGGAACACCGTCGCAGCAGGCGGCGATCTCAGACCGCTCGTCCACAATTGCCACCTTAAGCCCCGGTCCATAAGATCCATACGAGAGCTGCCGGGCTATGTCCCGAAGCAAAGTCGTCTTTCCATGGCCCGGTCCGGAGAGAATGAGAACGCTGAAGATTGAATGCCCGGAGAGACTCCCCGTCGCCCGATTCTGCGAACAAGCGCCCCCGCCCGGCCGGCGTAATACGTATGGCATTACCTTGTCTGCTACGCCGATGATCTGCCTTGCAACCCGATAGTTTGCCGCTGAAAGCTCTCGCTGAGTTCGGATTCGATCGCCTTCCAAAACTGCGCGGCCCACGAGGCCCACTCTGTGCCCTCCCCGGAGCGTTATGTAGCCTGCAGCCAATTCCCGCTCCAGGGCATAGATTGAGCACTCCGTAACGAGCCGCATCGCGATATCCCACTCGTCCTCAGTACACATCACTGTACTTGCCGCAAGCTCGGTACTTGAAGCCGCACCTCCGGATCCTGGCCAAAGGGGTTGTCCGTCTGATGATAAATAGAAATCCCCCTCAGGCATTACTCCCATGACAGGGCGCCCACGCCTCAAGCGTATCTCTGTAAGGCTCTGCCGAACCTCGCCAGGCAGAGCCTTTACCGCCTCGCGGGTACGTGGGGGAAGCGCCGGACAGATCTGTTCAACCACAACATCTCTGACGTCACGCCCCACGGCTGTCCCCCCACAACTGATCTGAAATCCTAGACATGCTATTCAATAATATGGGCTGGCGCAAGGAATATGACGGAGTGGCGGCCTTGAATCAACTCGAGATGCCAGAGAATAATGAAGCGACCGCGTTCTGCGGTCGCCACATATCACATCTTATTATCCTGTTACGCCTTCGCGGCCTGGGGCTAGACGCGTTCTAGATACTGATTGGTGCGGGTATCTACTCTGATCTTGTCGCCGGTCTGCAAGAAGAGTGGCACCTGCACTACTGCGCCTGTTTCGAGCTTGGCGGGCTTCGTGCCGCCCGAGGCCGTGTCGCCGCGGAGACCAGGGTCTGTTTCGACTATCTCCAGCTCCACGAAATTCGGCAGTTCGATGCCGATTGGCGCGCCTTCATAGAATTGGACTCCTATAACCATGTTCTCTTTGAGGTACTGGAGAGCGTCAGCCATCATGTCGACATTAAGCGATATCTGGTCAAAAGTCGTCTGATCCATCATGAAGTACTGCCCGCCAGACTCATACAGGAATTGCATCTCCCTGTAGTCTATCTGAGCCCTCGGCAGTTTCTCGCCTGCGCGGAAGGTGTTTTCTATTACAGCTCCAGTCATCACGTTCTTCAGTTTCGCTCGCACGAAAGCGGCGCCCTTGCCTGGCTTAACGTGCTGAAAATCGACAACGGTCCAGACTCCACCATCCCACTCGATGGTAAGACCGGTCCTGAAATCGTTGGTGGAAATCATGAGGAACCCCCCTGGCTACAGTTGAATAAGGTCTTTTGGTGAATGGCTCAAAACTCTGGCCTCGCCGTTGGTGATGACCACGAGATCCTCGATCCTTACCCCGCCCCATCCAGGCACGTACACGCCTGGTTCGACAGAGAGCACCATTCCCGGCTCGATCAGGCTGGAATCTGCTGGCGAGAACCTCGGGTTCTCATGTATCTCGAGCCCCACAGAGTGGCCCAGTCCATGGCCGAAATGCTCGCTATGGCCCGCTTCTTCTATTATTCCCCGGGCTACGCCATCCACCTCTTTGCCGGTCCTCCCTGCCCTGGCCGCATCGATAGATGCAAGTTGTGCGCGGAGCACCAGATCATATATGGCCTTCTGCTCCTCGGTCGGCTTGCCTACAACAACCGTTCGGGTCATGTCGGAAGTGTACCGCTTGTAGAATCCGCCAAAATCGAGTGTGACGAAGTCGCCTGCTTCAATCGCCTTGCTCGATGCTACACCGTGGGGAAGCGCGCTCCGCTCGCCGGATGCGACTATGAAGTCGAAACTGGGCCTCACATCGCGCTTGACCATGAAGCTTACAAGCTCATTGGCGATTTCGGATTCAGTTACTCCAGGCTTGATGTACCCCAGGATGTGATCGAAGGCGGCATCTGTAATCCTGCACGCCTCGGCTATGAGGTCAACCTCCTCATCGCTCTTGATCATTCTGAGAGATTCCACAAGACCCTTGAGTGGAACCATCTCGACTCCGTCTAAAGCCTGGTTGATCAGATCGTAGTTTGAGAACGTCATCCTCTCGGATTCAAATCCAACTCTTTTCAGACCCATGCCGGCTGCGACTTCTTTCACCGTATCCACCATGGGGCCCTTGTGCATGATCACGCGGAACTCGGGAGCCTGTGCCTTTGCCTGCTCCACATATCTAAAGTCAGTTACCAATGCTGCATCGTCCGCGCTGATTATGAGGGTCCCGGCGGTTCCGGAAAAACCGCTCATGTAATATCGGTTCTCGTATGACGCAATCAAGAAGCCGTCTATCTCTTCTTCTCCGAACTGGGCGCGTAGCTTCCCGAGTTTCATTTTCATTCCTCCCGCAGATTACTCTACCACAAGACATTGCCTCAAACAATAATTGGAGACATTAGCCGTGAATGCGAGGAACGGCCGCCGCGTACAGCGACCGCTCCTCAGATCATCATATTACGCTGCATGTCAGCGGAATTACCAGGACAGGCCGGAGCGACTCATCTCACCGTCCTGTGCTGCACCGGGCGGCCCAATGCTTCCCTCAGGGTACGTCCTCCACTGTAATCGGGAAGGAGTCTCCCTGGAGCGGGGAGCCGACTGCCGGCCGCTGACCCGGGTTGACCCGGTATGCAGTGATCAGCATCACAAGCTCGGTTGTGTTCGTGGTCTTGGTCCGCTTCTTGAACAGTTCTCCGAGAAGCGGGATATCCCCGAGTATGGGGACCTTTGCCATACCGTCTATCTCGTCGCTATGGAGCAAGCCGCCGATGACAGCAGTCTGCCCGCTCTTCAGCGAAACTATCGTCTCGAGCTCTCTCGTCCTGATCTGCGGGTAATTCTGAGGGGTCCACCCCACTACCGAGCTGATTACTGGCTTCACTGTCGCAGTGATAGTTCCGTCGCGGCTCACTTTTGGCGTTATGGAGAGCTCTATCCCTGCGTTGATGAATTCAATCCTGTTGATAGCCTGTCCGTCCTTGACTTCCTGGGTCATGATGGGAATCCTGTCGCCTATCAGGATCTTCCCTGTCTTGCCGTCGACTGTGAACGTATGCTGCCTGCTTATCAGGTTCGCATGTCCCGATTCTTCCAGAGCAGTCAGGTTCGCCAGGAAATCCATGCTCACGCTCACCCACTGGCCAAAGGTGTTCTCGCCGAACGAGAGGCCCGAGAAGGTCCAGTCGATCCCGAGCTTCCTGGCGGCATCGCCCGTAAGCTCCTCCAGCCTGACTTCGATCAGGACTTGAGGCAGCTCGCAATCGAGGGAGTCTATGAGCTCCAGGGCCTTTGCTTGCTCGGACTGGGCTGCCCTTACTACGATAGAGGACGTTCGAGGATCTGACGTCATGGTCCCGGAAACGAAGTTCCCCAGAGCCTTCTCAATATCGGAGGGCGTTGCATAGTTGAGCCTGTATAACCTGGTGACCACCGGGTCAGGTTCATCCTCGGCCACAACCGACGGAAGATCCAGGCTCTCGATGGTGCCTTCCAGTTTGCGAAGGACATCGGCCGGGGCGAGAACGACCAGCGAGCCCGTCCTGTCATCCGCCTGGATCTTGGCTGCCGGCGCGACAACACCCAGCAACGACTTCATCTCCGACGGCGAAGCATGCTTCAACTTGAACACTCTCAACACGTCGAGCTCGGGTTCGGGAGCTTTTGCCTCCTCTATCGGTATGTCAAGTGAGGCAATTAGCTCTCCAACACTCCGTTGGGCCAACGGAGTGGCTCTTACCAGCAACGTGTTTGTCCTGGCATCTATCTGCACCTCCGAAGAGGGCACCAAAAGCCCCAGTGCCGGACGTAACGACTCTGCTTTTGCGTAGGCGAGCCTGTACGTAACAACGTGGGGTTGCTCGATGACGGGCCCCTTCTCCAGTTCCCCTTCCTGGACAGGCGCGATCTCAACATCCAGCCTGGCAATGACTTCAAGGGCCTTGTCCATCCTGGACTCGGCAGCCGCGATCACCAGCGAGTTCGTGCGCGCATCCACCGTAATGCTAGATGTGGGGACTATCGGAGCCAGGGCTTCGCGCACCTGGGCAGCCGGCGCATGCCTCAGCTTGATAACCTCGGTGACCTCGGGGTCTTTCGCCACAACCGGCTCTTCAACCCGTTCGGGCTCTTGAACCTCTATGTCGAGGGCTTCGATGATGGCAAAAGCACGGGCTCTCTCGGCCGAGCTTCCCACTATCACAAGCGACCCTGTACGCTCATCCACACTTATCTTGGACATGGGAATCGTAGGCGCCAGGGCCTCCCGAACCTTTGCCGGCGATGCATGCTCAAGCCTCACCACCTCGGCCCTTTCGGGTTCAAGTTCAGGCTTTTCAGTCTCTGCCGCCACGGAATCCGCCGCAGCCTCAACATCCAGCCTGGCTATGACTTCAAGGGCCCTTTCCATTCTGGACTGGGCAGTCACTATTACAAGGGAATTCGTGCGAGGATCAGCAGTGATGTCGGAGACAGCAACTATGGGAGCCAATGCCTCCCTGACCTGGGCAGCCCGGGCATGAGACAAAGTCACCACGCGCGTCACCTCGGGATCTTGGGGCGTCGCGGGCTCCGTCGCCAGCTCAGGGCGGGGTATGTCTATGTCGAGTGCCGCAACTACCTCCGCCACTCGCTTCTGCACTGACGGGGTTGCCACTACCAGTAGTGAGTTGCTGCGTTCATCTACGGCGATCCTGGCATCCTGCATTACCGGGGCGATTGTTTCGCGGACGGCATGAGCAGGGGCATGTACCAGGCAGATAACTCGCACTTCATCCGCCTCTGTCTTCTCCGCCTGGTCGGGTTCGATGATATCGGGCGACGGCTGATCCAGAAGGTCGACAATCTTCTCTGCGCGAGCTAGTTCGTCGGGGAGCCCGACGACCAAAACCGACCTGGTGCGCCTATCGACGTGGACCGAAGTCTTCGGCATTATCAGAGACAGACCCTCGCGAACAGCTTCGGGGTCGGCCTCCTCAAGTTTGAATGCGCGGATTCCGGCCACAGGCTCGTCTATTGGCTCAGGTTCCGCTAAGAGCTTGTTTGCCTCTTCGTCGGCGGAAACCGGCATATCGAGGAGAGCAGCTATCTGGCGGGCACGCTCACGCTGAGACGTAGTGCCCCTTATGATCAACGTAGATGTCCTTTCATCGACTATGATGCCCTCTTTTGGCATCACTGCAGCCAAACCATCCCGGACAGGGCCTGGCGTGGCATGCTTCAGGACAATTGCCTCCATACCCGCTTCTTCGCCGGCCTCTTCCGGCTCGGCCGGAAGCGGCACATCAAGTGCCCGGGCGAGCTCAGCCGCACGATTACATGTATCCTCATCAGCCATAATGATCACTGTGTTAGTTCTCTCATCCACCTGCATCTTTGCAGGCGGAATGACCATGGCAAGCACTCCCTGCACTGACCCGGCAGATGCATGGTCGAGCTTGAGCATGTGTATGCCCTCCCTGGCTTCTGTCGGCGCAGCCGGCTTTTCGGCCGCCACAACAGGCACATCGAGAAGGGCTACAACAGCTTCAATACGGTCGATCTCTTGAGGCGACGCCTTTACAATCAGCGAGTTCGTGCGCAAGTCCATGCCCACCTTCGAAGGGTCGATGATAACCTCCAGGGCTGCACGGACCTTGTCGGCAGGAGCCCATGCAAGCTTAACCACTTTCACGGCTTCGGCCTCAATCACAGGTTTCTCCACAACGGTATCCTTTGCACCGGATGCCGGCGTGAGGATCGGCGGCACATCCAGTCCGTCATCGGGTTCCGCCACATCCACTTCGGATATTATCTTCATGGCCCTCTCCCGCGAAGCATCATCGACGACCATCACTAACGCATTGGTGCGGGAATCGACTCGCATGTTGCCGCCGGGAACAACCAGGGCCAACAGGTCAGCGACTGCCTGCGCAGGCGCATGCTGCAGCCTCACAATTTCGAGGGATTCGGGCGCAGGTAACTGCGGCTCAGCTGCCTTCTCCGCCGCTACTGCCTCCGGAGGCAGTTTTACCGGAACATCCAGCATCGCAAGGACATCGCCGATCGCACGAAGCTCTTCGGCTGAGCCGCAGGCGATGATGGAGTTGGTCCTCCCGTCCGCCTCCAGCTTCGCCCCGCCTGCAACAAGCCTGAGGGCGCCCATAACATCAGTAGTTCTGGCATAGGTGAGCGAGAACTTCTCGATGCCCTGCGGCTCCAGGCCGGTTTTGATTCCACCTCCCGGAACGACGATGACAGTGGAGCCCACTATCTTGTAATCCACGCCTGTGGCGTAGGCAACAAGCTTCAGCGCCTCCTCCACCGGCAGATCAGTAAGGCGGATCGTGAGGGTTCCCCGCACCGCAGGGTCGAGGACTATGTTGAGACTGCCCAGTTCCGCCAGGGCGCGAAATACGTCTGCAAGCTCAGCGCCTACAAGGTCAAGATCGACTTGGCGTTCGTTGGCGCCAAATGCGGCCTGCCCCAAGAGGGCAAGGCACAAGATGAGCGCTATCGCTGCCAGGGATCGTCTGACAGATCCCGTATTTCTCATCTCCGCTCACCTCCCAGTTGGTAAGTGTAATCTCTTTCTCTAAAGAATATCGTTATCGACTTCTCGTCGATTGCACGAACCTCTCCGCCATAGAAGGGCACATCCCCAACACGGGCCATCAAACTGCGCCCATCCACAACGAGCACTGCAATCGCCTTGTCGCCCGATTTCAGGACACCAGTGAGCCTTATATTCGGCGGCTCCGGTTCCGGCGGCGTCATGTCGCTGGGTTCGGGCTCAGGGGCCGGGGATTCATAGGGGACAATCTGCACCGGCTCAGGCAAAAGGGACTCGAACGGATCCCAGCGGCCATGCCCAACCGGTGAAAGTTCCTGCTCCACCCTTGACCACCCGTGCTCGTAGCTCTCGTCGAGCAGCGCCTGCAGCCTTGGGCCAAGGCGCCCCCCGGCAACAACACCAGATGTGCCAGGATCGGCTTCGGGTTTTCGGCTTCTAAGAAACCAGATGTAGCCGGCGAATGCCGCTACAAGTACGGCAGCGACGATCAAAGCAGTCCATTTGTACCTTCGCTTCTTTGCACCGACGTCTGCCGACAGCCCATCATTCCCTGGGTCTCTGCTAAGATCCAGCGCCAACCTGACCACCACCCTTCGGTCGAGCATAGGTTGTAACCTGAATCGTGGCGGATATGTGAACATCTGTGGAAGGGGCAGTCCCATCCCCCTGCCGGCCCTCCCGACCTCCCCCAAAGGACAGGCTATGTACGTTCATGATTCGCCCGAGATCTGCGATGCCGTCTAGAAATGCGATTATCTGGTTGTATGTGCCTGATATGTTGATTGTGACGGGGATTTCGACGTACTGGCCTCGCGGCTTGCCTTTTGCAGTCGTCATGCTTTGGACTGCGACATGGTTGGCACGGGCAACTGATTCAATGTCACGAAAGATGTAATGTACCCTGTCTTCTCTGGGAATCAGACGCTCACAGCTTTCCAGTTCGGCGATAGCAAGTTCGAGCTCTTCCTGGGACTGTGGTGCCCGGCCGATCTTCACCAGGTCTATAGCCAGCATCGCATTGGCCTCTTCCAGCCGTGCCCGAGCTTGTGTCAATCTCTGGGCCTGCGGGGCAAATACGTACATGTAAAGGGCGCCCAATCCGGCTATTATGATGAGCACGACCAGGATTCTGGCTTGCCTGGGGTTGAATTCGGTGGAAAGAGGCATGGCTGTCACCTCCGAGCCTCAAGCATGCAGCCGATGTTGAAGCCGTAGACTTCGTGGTCTCCCTTGGCAGCTGAACGTACAGAACTGACATGGACTTCGCCGAACATCGGCGAATCCTCGATAGCCAAAGCGAGGCGCGCCACTGATTCCATAGAAAATGTGTCGCCTACAAGGTTAACCCCGCCATTGGCATTTATCGTAAGAGACGATAACCAGACATCCCTGGGGATGACATCCCGAACTTCCCGCATGACACGACCTGATACAAGGCCCTCCTCTGTGATGGCTTCGGCTTCATCTACGAGTTTCCTGATATCCGCCGTACGTGCCCTCACCTTGTCTACGATCTCTATGTCAGGCCGAATTGCCTCGATCTGAGCTTCCACCCGATGGATCTCCTCCTCCACTCGCTTCGTGGAGAAATATCTGAAAGCATACAAGGCCGAGGCGCCGACGATCGCAACTTCAAGGGCTATTATCAAGCCGAACTTGACCGGGCTTATCCTGGGTACATCCGGCTCTTTCTGCGGAAGCAGGTTGATCTTTGCCATCAGTCAACCACCTCCCGTAGGGCTAGGCCTATGCCTACAGCGAACATGGGGCCGAGCTTTGAGAATTCTTCCTTGTTGGATAGCTTAGGATTGACCGCAATCGTCTTTAGCGGATCGCCCATTGTTGTGGCCAGCCCAAGTTCGTTTTCCAGATAGTGATCGAGGCCTTCCATGACGGAAGCGCCTCCCGTAAGAACTACACTTGTGACACCGCTATCTTTGCTTCTTCCTTCAAGCTGCAGGTCGTGGTAATCAAGGGAGCGCCTGATATCCAGGGCGATATCAGCTGCAACACCCTCAATTGCATCAGAGATGTCCTGTTCTTCCCCATTGGCGCAAGGCTCACTGTAGCCGTCGACACAAACCTTTCCCTTTTCGATCTTGATCGCCTCGGCCTCTTCAAAGCTGATGCCCAGCTTGTCGCCGATGGCGCTGGTAAAGGCATTGCCGCCCATCGGGATGATTCTCGTAAATCTCAGCCTTTCGCCCTGAGCGATGAGTATGTCAGTGGTGCCAGCCCCGATGTCGACATAGGCTGTGGCCGATCGCCCATTATCAGACGCCGCACCGCCCTTTGGCTGGTACCGCAGGGCCCTGATGACCGTAAACGGTTGAACATCTATGGCAACAGGAGTTAGTCCTGCAAGCTCAAGGGCCCTGACATGGGAGTCAACGAGTGTCCGCGGGGCCGCAACGAGCATCACTTCCATCTCGGACCCATTCGCGTCCGAGTATCCGTCGATGACGGCGAAGTCGACTACTGCCTCATCAAACG
>LSQX01224158.1_pt3 | contig 53524 bp, 54 predicted proteins | sample 654561 | NCBI WGS metagenome assembly LSQX01 (sample SAMN04489861, study PRJNA283612) | anaerobic digester metagenome | isolation source: 4 biogas reactors fed with cattle manure at either 37C or 55C with and... | place: Denmark: Kongens Lyngby | collected 2014 | reverse complement strand
GAAGAACCTCCGCGGAGGTTCTTCTTTGGGCAAGATACTCTTAGATTGCGCTTCTAGTTTGTCAGCGCAGTAAAATTTCAGGAAGGTGCGATTTTGGGTTTTTGTACGGATGATGGCGCACAGGCAAGTCAAAACTCCACCACTTATCTAACACGGTCTTTTCGTGCGTAAACGCGCGGAAACTGTATTCCCCATGATAGTTGCCCATACCGCTGTTACCGACGCCGCCAAACGGCGCTTTGGATGATGACAGATGCATAACCGTGTCGTTGACACAACCGCCTCCGAAAGAAAGCTCATTCAAGACTCGATCGCGCACCGCTTTGTCGCGCGTAAAAACGTAAAGCGCAAGCGGTTTCGGGCGCGCCTTTTGCTCGTGGATCAGTTGATCAAAGTCGTCCCAAGCCAGAATCGGTAGCACGGGGCCAAATATCTCCTCTGTCATCACGGGAGAATCCCAGGCTGGTTCGTCCAATAGTGTGAAATCGATCTGTCTAGTCTCAGGATCGCCCTTCCCGCCTATGACAACGCATTCTTCCTCAATTAGGCCAAGCACACGGGTGTAATGTCTGTCTGTGATCAACTTGGGCCAAGCATTTTTGACATATTCAGGATCGGTAAATATCGCCTGCGACTGCTGCTTCAATTCACTCAATAAAGCATCCTTGACGCTGCGTTCGCACAGCACATGATCCGGCGCGACGCAGGTTTGTCCGGCGTTGAGCAGTTTTCCAAACAATATACGTTTGGCCGTCTTCGCGATATCGGCCGTGTGCTCAACAATGACCGGCGATTTGCCACCAAGTTCGAGCGTCAGCGGTGTCAGGCGAGGAGCGGCGGCTGCCATAACAACGCGACCAACTTTGGGACTGCCGGTAAAGAAAATGTAATCGAACGGCATGTCGAGGAGCGCTTGGTTCTCCTGTCGACCACCCTGAATCACCTTGACCAAACCGTCTGGGAAGGCCTCGTCACAGATCGAAGCGATGATCTCTGACGTGTGTGGGCTATAAGCGGACGGCTTGACAATCACAGTATTGCCGCCTGCCAGGGCGCCGATAATGGGATTGAGTGTCAGCTGAAACGGATAGTTCCACGGAGACATTACCAGTACAACACCATAGGGCTCTCTGTGAATCCTCACTTTACCCGGCGCCTGCGCCAAAGCCACAGGACAACGAATCGGCCGCATCCATTTTCCCAACTTATTTTTCGCCAGATTTAATTCGCCCAAGACAATGGCCAGTTCTGTCATATAACCTTCGTAAAAAGATTTGTTGAGATCAGCAGATAGTGCCGCCAAAATCTCGTCTTGGTGACGGCGCATGGCCACATCCAGACGAGTTAGCGCGTCCAGTCTTGCCTGCTTAGGCAATGTACTGCCGCTGCGAAACAACGCGAGCGACTTTTCGTACTCTTTTTTTATCCGTTCAGTCTGAGACATATTCCCTCCCAGGATCTGCACACCACTATGTTTTAGTCGGTTGCTACTTGAGACGACACGACATCCTAATTGGATGCCGTGTGGTTGTAGTTTTGATTATTTCTGTGCCTCGCTATTTAGCGTAGTCGCCTACCATTAACATGTAATCGCCGATCTGCGCACCGAATTCAGGCGCCCCATCCATCATCATCTGATTGCTCGCGATCATCTCCACCATATCGCCTGTGCCAAGAAGGATGGCTAGAGCGCTGTCAAGATTATCAAAACGCATTGTGAAAAACGGTTGCGACCGCTTGTATGCGCCGCGTGCGGCTTTACTGTTGCCGGCCTTGATCCTAAGATATGCCGCGACGTCCGGATAGTTATCCACTCCCCAGGCATAAACTCGATCGGGACTTCTTTTAACCCAGTTCGAGATTTCGGGGTGCCCCGCCTTGTTGAGTTGGCTGATGCCCGATGAGAGCAAGTAAAAATAGAGCAATACCAGTAACTTTTTGGTCTCTGGATCCGCGGGTGGAGCAGTAGCACCCAGGAGGCTCGCCATTTTCAAGAGCACCCTGAAAGTGGGGATCAGCAAGCCCAATTTGGTCAGTCCGTGAATTTTCGGCAATTTTTTGCTGGTACCTTTAAAGAAGCCGTTAAAGCTGGCAAGATCTTTAAATTCCAATTCCACAGTGGGGTTTACTTCAGAACTGCCGAGATGCGTCTCCAATTCACCATCTTTGACCACATAATGGGTGGCCCATTTGCCTTCCGGCGTGTTGGCGCTGATCTGGACAATGCCGTTTTTGCCGGCGAATCCTTTGCCAAGATCAGTACGCGCAGCGATCTCTTTAACGAGTGGAAGTACGGCATTGAAGAATATTTTGGCTGAATAGATTTCGTCTCTGTCTACCATCTCACACCTCATCCGCCCAGTCTTCGTCTTCTTCGAAATCAAGCTGCATCAGCTCACGCACGGACTTAAGGATGCCATTCGTGTCGATGCCGTGATATGACATGAGATCCTCGTGCAATCCGATCGGGGAGAAACAATCCTGCAACCCGAGACGGCGGAAAGCACAACCCATTCCCGATTCGGCGATCACCTCGGCCACGGCTCCCCCGAGACCACCGATAACGGTGTGATCTTCGACCGTTACAACGCGGCGAGTATCATGAACCGCCTTGATAATCGCTTCACGGTCAATCGGTTTCACAGTGTGCATATCAAGCACACGCGCTTTAATCTTGTCGACGGCATCGAGTTCTCTAGCCGCCTGTAACGCCTGGAAAACAGTCGAACCCATGGCGATAATTGTCAAATCACTGCCGGGATGAAGCTCAACCGCTTTGCCTACTTCAAAGCCATAATCCAAGTCCTCATAGACCTGTTGATCGTAGCCACGATTGATTCTTATGTAAACGGGTCCCGGTATCTCGACCGCGGCGCGCACCGCATTGGCTGTTTCCATGCCATCGGCAGGGCAAATCACCGTGAGATTGGCTAGTGACCGCATGATCGCGATATCTTCGGTCGAATGATGGGTTGTTCCCGCCTGCCCGAAGGACGTGCCGGCGTGCGACGAAATCATCTTCACCGGAACATTTTGATAACAGATGTCAGTGTGCACTTGATCTAAGGCACGACAAGACGCGAAAATCGCAAATGATGACGTGAATGGGATCAGTCCCGACTTGGCCATACCGGCCGCGACGGCGTACATGTTCTGTTCGGCGATTCCCATTTGATAAAAGCGATCAGGGAAACGCTCCATGAAGGCACCGATCTTACTCGATTTCCCTAAATCGGCCGTAAGCGCGACGATGCGCGGATCCGTTTCTGCCATTTCGATCAGCGTCTGGCAGTAAATCTCTCCTGTCGCCATCCGCGTTTGACTAATGCTGTTGTATGTTAAACCACCCATTTTATGCTCCCTTCACGCGGGTCAGCCGCTCATCGTAATAGGCGTCTAGATCCTTGTGGGCTTGTTGCGCCATGTCCTTCGAAATCCCGCCGTAATGCCAACGGTAATCGCCTTCACAGAAGCAAACCCCTTTCCCCTTGACTGTGTCTAGAATAATGCAGGTGGGTTGGTCGGTTCGCTTTTTGGCATCGTCAATCGCTTGCGCTATCGCCTCGAAATCGTGGCCATCAATCGTCTCGGCGTGAAAACCAAACGCAGTCCATTTTTCTTGAAACGGCTCCAGCTTCATGATATCTTCAGTTTCACCGTCGATCTGAGCCTTATTACGGTCGACCATTGTAATCAAATTAGTCTGGTTATAATGAGCGATCGCCATGGCCGCTTCCCAGATACTGCCTTCTTGACACTCACCGTCACCTAACATGCAGTAGACAAAATAGTCTTTTTTCAATTGCTTGGCCGCCAACGCCATGCCCAACGCCAATGACAAGCCATGACCCAACGAGCCCGTGGAGGCATCAACGCCAGGCACCACATTAGAATCCAGATGAATCCCGTATTTTGATCCCGTAAGATTGAACGTCTTTAAGTCCTCTTCGGGAACCCAACCGAGATCTGAAAATATCGTGATCAGGCCAATGCCTGCGTGTCCTTTAGACATCACAAAACGGTCACGATCTTCCCAATCTGGGTCATCGCGATCGATGTTCATCACATTGTAGTAAAGCAAGGTAGCGGCATCGATCATACTCAGGGCGCCGCCCAAATGGCCGCTCCCCGCATATACAACCGTGTCGATCGTTTTATGTCTCAACTGGTTAGCCTTGGCCTCCAGCATTGACAGCGTTTCTTTATCCAGTATCATATAAATTCCTCTTCTCTTTAGTTAAACATTTCAGGATGGTTGCGGCGCACGGCGGTAAACGCTTCATCGGCAATATCAAAGGTGAGGTCAATATCCTCATCGCTCATGGCACAGTTAATAAATAAATTATGGTGGTTAGTGAGAAAAGCGCCGCGGCGCACGCACTCCGCGATCCATTCCTGGTGTATAATTCCCGAGTCGTCGTCGGTCAGACGCATAAACCACATCGACGGCTCACCGGTGACCTTGAGGTGAAAGCCGTGTTCGTCAGCAATCTCCACCAAACCGTCGGTGAGACGAGTTCCCATTTTTTTCATCAGGGTCGCTCCGTCAATTTCACGCAGAATAGAGATCGTCTTCACGGCCGCGGCCATAGGCATAGCTGAAAGCCAGTAACTGCCCGTATTGAATACGGAGCTTACCGCACTCTTCAAAGATTCAATACCGCAAAGTGCGGAAATGTTGTAGCCGTTGGCCAAAGCTTTGCAAAAGCAGATAAGATCTGCCTTAAATCCATAATGGAAATCCGAGCCGCGCGTGTTCAAGCGGAACCCTGCGCGTACGTCATCTACGATTAGGACGATGCCGTTTTCTGTACAGATTCGCCTGATATCTTGCCAGAAGCCAGGCACCGGCAATTCATTATCATGCATCGCGGGATGATGGTATGGTGTCCCAATTACACCGGCGATTCGGTCTGGGTTGTTCGCGACCAGAGTAGCGAATAGATCGGCGCGATTAAACGGCAGTGTCACGACATTTTCGACGTCTTCGGGGATAATGCCCGGGTAGCCCAGTTCCTGCATCCAGGGCATAACGCCGTGGTAGCCACCGATAAATTTGACGACAACCGAGCGACCGGTTGCGGCTCTCGCCGATAACATGGCCAAATTGGTCACGTCACCGCCATTCTTGGCGAAAAAGGCCCAGTCAGCAGAATCGACCGTGTCGACGAGCAGTTCTGCCAGTTCGACCATTACCGGCGAAGCTAGCGTGGTGGAATTTCCTCGCTGCAATTGTTCCATCGCTGCGCGGTCGACTTCCAGGTGATTGTATCCCAAAACGTTGGGGCCGTATGCGCACATGTAGTCGATAAAACGGTTACCGTCGATATCCCACATGTAGGCACCTTCGGCGCGATCTACATAAAAGGGATAGGCCTGAACCGGTATAAAGCAACCTTCGGCCGGACCCAGATGCCCGTAAATACCGGAAGGAATAACCTTAACGGCACGAGCAAACATTTCTTGACTTTTCTTGTAATTATAAGTTTCCATTTTAGCCTCCTTAAGCCAGATAGGCCGAGACCTGAGTCAGCAGCTTGTTGAGATTGTCGATCATCGGGATTCGACCGCGGAAGGCGAGCTTGCCGCTGCCAATCGCAGCGTAACTGTCCAAAGCTCCGGTGAGAATACCGCCCGCTGTCTCCACACTGTCAAAATACATGAATGCCCGAGCGTTGACGTGCTTGCCTTTCACGGTAGTCAGATGATCTTTCTCCTTGATGATATGCAACGACGGACCATCCTTGACCTCCACGTTAATCACGCCGTCTTCGATCCGCCCCGCGTTGAGCTTGCCGATCGCATCGATATTGCCGATCTCAGACAAGGCATAAAAAGCGGTGTAAGCTGTGAGCTCGGTGCTTTTATGGTTAAATTCTAAATCCGTTTTTAAACGCTCCGGATCTGGCTTCAAGTAGTCTGTGAGTAATTCCGCAAGAGCCGTAAATTGGTTTTTCAGAAAACCAATATGGGTGAATCCCTTGGTCGGGAGCGGGTTCTTTTTCCCCTCAACCATCAAATTCAGATGCTCGGGATTGCTAAAACGAAGATTCATATTGTAGGGTACATCATCTCCCCGAAGTGCTTGACACGTTGTGTCAGAAAAATTGAGTACCAGTTTATCAAGTCCCGGTACAGAAAAACGAATAGCCAGACTTTTATCTGGCAAAAACTGCGATGCCTCCGAGCATAAACGCACCAAATCCTCTATGTTACGCAGTACGGCATGCAAGTTAATCGATGCCAGTACTTTTTGATCAATCATGATTTTTCCTCCTGAAGTGTTAAGTAAGTGCTACCTAATTAATTGTAGGCGATTCACGAGAGTGGGTCAACATTACGGATAAATGAATAATTTATGATCCATAATTTGTGCAAGTAAACAAACGGAATAACCGCTCTACTTTGACCGGATATGGTAAAACATGATATTCAGGCAAACGTTTCCCTTGTGCCTGGCAATCGGCCAATCAACGCTGATTTTATCGAATATTTCCCAGGATGACGTGCTCGAGTGATTGTTCGGCGATATCGCGAAGATGGAACAATGTCTCGCGCGGTGTTGCGGGCGCATCGTAATGGTAGCAGGGAAAGTAACGCGACAAGTGTAGTGGTATTCTGGGGTCTAATGACGCCAAATATTCGGATTCGCGCCTCATATCCTCTTTACTATCAGATAAACCGGGCACCACGAGCGTCGTTACTTCGACGTGAGATACCGCTGACGCACGCTGAATTGTCCGCATTGTAACGTCGAGTCGGCCTCCCAACTTGCGGTAGGAATCCTCATTGAAAGCCTTCAGGTCAATATTCCACGCCGAGATGAGCGGCAATAGTTCCGCCAGTGGTCCTGCCTCGATCTGGCCGTTTGTGACAACAACCGTCTCCAGGTTATTGTCCCTGGCGAGCTTAGCTGTATCGCGCACGTACTCATAACCGACAAGCGGTTCATTGTATGTGAAGGCGATTCCTATGTTGCCTCGATCACGCAGATCCAGCGCCTTGGCTACCAACTCACTGGGACTCACGGTCACCGTGTGCTGGGATGCTTCGGCTTCTCGCGCAATCTCGTAGTTCTGGCAAAACGGACATGCCATATTGCAACCGTAACTTCCGGCAGAAAGTATGTAACTACCTGGGTAGAAATAAGACAAGGGTTTTTTTTCAATGGGATCGAGCGCTAGGCTCGTCAGCTTACCGTAGTTTTCCGGGATGACAACTCCGTTTTTTACCGTGCGAGCGCGACAGTAACCCAAAGCTCCCTCACGAATACTGCAATGCCGCCAGCAAACTCCGCAGACAACCAAATTTTCAGATTCTTGTTTCAGCTGATCCGTCATCATACCTCCTCGTACCTTGCAACCTCAAAGCGTTCAAGTTTATAAGAATCTCCCTGATAAATTCCCGCTTTCTGTAGTGCGATGGAAACCTGTTCCACGGCTGTATTGACGCCCTCTAAATTCGGCAGCAACAGTCCTCTGCGATATTTGTCAGAAACAATGACCCCGTATCGTGAAGGATCGAGTTCATCGAAAGAATCGATCGGTTCTGCGTCACCGAGTACATCAACGCTGATTACGATATCTTTGAGTTCACCTGATTTGACAGTGGGAAAACGCGGGTCTTCTGCCGCTGACGCAACGGCGTTATGGATGATTTCTTCCGCAAGGGACTCGCGGATGGGATTGATCGTACCGATACAGCCGCGCAGGTTACCCCCCTTGTGGAGTGTGACGAACGCGCCGGCTCTCGTTACGAGCAATACCTCCGGCGTATCCTCAGGAACTTGCATGACATTGCGGTCGCGCAGATAATGCTCGATCGACGCGCGTGCGAGTGTTGCATAGGGGTTCTGGGTAATCTTTTCTGTTATATCATTATTAATCATATAAGAGTGCTCCTTTCACACCGCATCATTCGGCAATTTCTTTATGTGAGAAAGAGGCGACGGCGTAGCCCACCCCAAAAGGCCCCTCATAAGAATAGAGCTCTGATTCGATGGGCATTCCGTCCAACGCGCCTGCCATCATCTGAAACGAGCGAAGGCCGCATTCCGCAGCATTTTCCACGAGTAGCGGATCAAAATTAAATAACGCCTCAAGGTCTCCCGTTCGAAAAATACGGACGATCTCCTCGTCAAGCCGTGGACCTTGTGGTCTAAAGCCATACGGGCCATCCTTTTTCAGGACGTGCGACAAATCCCCGCTCGCGATGTAGACGACACGCCGACCAAGTTCATTTGCCACTCGGGCGACTGCGCGCCCCACTTCGCGGTGTGTGGAATCGGACACGAGAGACACGCCCGTCAAGACTAGTTTGAATTCTTTGTACTGTTCGTGAATAAAACGCAAAGGAATCAGAGTTCCGTGATCAAGACCTCCCCTTCCGGGCGGCATCACAGACGCGGTAATTCCCTGTTCACTCAGTGTTTTATGAAGTTGCGATGAAAATGTCCGGTCGAGCGCGACCTCTTCACGAACGCTGGTAATACCGAACGACCGCAGGTCACCTTCTGCGCGATCCCCGCCCGCAATGAAAAAGCCATCGGCAAACATCGGAGCGTGAGGAGATGACATGAAGATTGTGTCGGGCGCAATTTCTGCGATTTCGCGCGCCATGCGTCTGAAAGCCGCAACTGTCTTGTCAATTTTTATTTCTTCACCGCGGCCAACCTCCGGTAAAATAATCGGAGGATGCGGCACGGCATAGGCTCTAACAATCATCTCGAAACCCTCCCTTTCTTGCACAAAGCAAGTCTTTGTGGGAGATCGTCTCGTCAATTATCATCCACGTTTTAGACACCACTCTGTTGTATTGAACGGGCGCTCGATCTCCCGGTGATCAGCTGATCGCTCCCATACAGTATTCACAGTATCCATTTTCGTCAGGCATGGTCGTCGCGCCACAATTCGGACAAATAACGCGTTGCTTAGGTTTAGCCATTTCTTTCTTTTCGATCATGACACCGTCACGCATTTCAACCAATGCGTTCACGATTTCATTGGCATCACGGTCTGCTTCCTTGTAGTCAGGGTGGTACACACCACCGGCAATTGAGGAATTATTGACCTGAAGACGCATCTGGTTTACCCAGGGATGTGACACATCGAGCAGAACGAAAAAGTTGTATTCGGTGACTTCTTTGGTCTTTGCCGGCTTGGCGGGTTTTCCGTCCCGAGCAGGCTCGGCAGGCTCAAGTGTTTCAATCCGTGTGCTCTTCACAATATCAACACGCGCACCGAGCACCTGGTCAGCGGTGAAGACGTCGGGATTGACATCCTGGTAACGCCGCGCTTTTGTGACAAACCAGAGACCGCGATCGTCATCAAGATAGAGTTTGAGTGACGATCCGATTGTCCTTGTTGGATCAAAAGCCTCGATGATCTCCATGTTTTTCGCTCTGTCGTCGAGGTGCTGCTTCATCTCCTCAACCGTGAAGTTCTTTCTACTCGTGAGATAGGGTGACTGCTTTTTCGCGCAATCGGAACACAGTCTGCCATCTTTGACTTTTTTCCCTCCGAGGAGTCCGCATTTAGCTCCGCAAATATCGCAAATCTTTCTTTCAAACAGTGCCATGGTTACCATCCTTTCGGGAGCATAACCTCTCCCGTGATTTCATCGATCCGTCACACAAACGATCGTCCCATGCAATTTTAGCATGAGACCTGGTATGGTGCATATTGCGAACGGACTAATCAATCCTCGATATCCTCGGCACAGTCTTGTGTCGTCAAACTGATCTGCGGTTCGATCCATGCAGACATTTCATCGAGCATGACCAGACTGGGAACTTCTTCCATGTAGACATGAACGGGAACAAGTTCACGCACCTGCTCCTCAGGCATCCCCGCTGCTTCGACCAATTCTTTGACGTAACCCGAATAGGATGCCAAGTCATATTCGTTGCCTTGCCTGTGCAGGTACTCACGAGCCAGCACGCGAAACAGGAAGCTCGTTCGACCAAGATAGAGAACGTATTGGCGGACTTCGCCTTCATCCATAGTGGGGGCCCCAAACTCTTTTCGCCCCGCTTCGGTAAGTGTCAAGCCGTTCTTTTCAGCATTCTCTTCAAATATCGCGAGACGCTTCATGCTCTCACGCGTCGCCTCTTGGTCATTGATCTCGAATGTGCTCCGCTGGACAAGTTGCGGCATGAGATAGTTCATCAAGACCATATGTGTTTGCTCGGAAACAACCACTCGAGGCACTTCCGCCCTTAGCGCGTCGCAATATCCTTCAACTGTTTCGATCCCTGGCAGCTCTTCTTTTTTAATCATTTCATCCGTCAGCTCATGAATCTGCCCTTCAGGGAGCTCGATTGAACTGTGTTTTTCGGCGAGAGCTTGGCACTGAAGTTTGACGAATGCATCCATATCTGGGAGCGTGAGTTCCGTGAGAGGCTCGGGAAGTTCAATGCTTTTGTAGTCATAAATGAATGTTACTTTTGTTTCCATATTGTAGATATCCTTTTCTTGTGTTTCGGTTTATCAAATTGCGTAAGGGATCACTAACGATTCCTAACACACCCTATTGTATAGAATACTTGTAGCGACGCACAAATGCGGTATCAGATTGCACGAGGCACTGTTACCTGTGAAAGTATTTGACGCAGAGTCTCTCGCAGCAAAATCATAAATGTCGTATACTTTTTGGCAGGATGCTCCGTAGAGACGGGTCGCAACGCGCGTTGCTCTTATCGCAAAGCAGATCGATTAGAGGAAAATGTCTATGTTTTTTTATTTAATTCTCGTATTTTTTATGAATGTACTTGAAACAGTTGCCGGATTCGGTTCAATTTCAATCGGTGTGCCGATCCTCTCGCTCGCGTACGGCGCAGAAGCCTCAATTGCATTGTTCACGGCTTCCAGTCTCGTTCTATGCGTTTTTGTGATGGCAACGCAATACAAGAAAGTCAACGTCCGGGAATTTCTGATTATTGTCGCCTGCATCGTTCCCATTATGCCGCTTGGCTATCTTCTCTATGCGCAAATCCGATCGTTCGAATGGGCGTTGCGACTCATCATGGGCGTTTTGATAACCTTTGTGAGTGTACGCGAACTCTGGTTGCGTTTACGAAAAAAAGAATACAAGGAGATGTCGCGCACCGGCATGTACATTGCGCTCGGTGTCGGAGCGGTGCTTCAAGGCATGTTCTCAATGGGTGCGCCCCTTATCAATATCTACGCGCTCAGCCGTCTCAAGGACAAAAGTGATTTCCGCGCGACCATGGTAGCCGTCTGGATCGTGACAAACACAATCTCCACACTTTACCGCGCCTTTATCGTCGTACCCACCATGTATCCAACCCACATCCTAACCAAGCTCGCCTACGCCATGCCTCTAGTCGTGATCGCTTTCTTCGTGGGCAACTGGCTCCACAACAAAATCTCCAACGAGAAATTTTCGAGTGTCGTATATTCGATCCAGCTTGTCAGCGGATTGATTTCTATCGCAGGCGGTATAAGCACGTTAATTTAATACACCTCGAACGCAGTCAATCGCCTGCACAGCAGGCTATGGAGGACTTGACGCAATGAACTATAAACAAAAAGCTTTTGAGATACTCGAGCGGCTACGCCCCGAGACATTTGCTCTGGGAGAAAAGCTATTCTCCACGCCTGAACTTGGTTTCAAAGAACATCAAACCGCCCAAACCATCACGGATTTTTTTAGCCAGAACAACATCTCCTATGAAAGCGGCATTGCCCTGACCGGCGTTAAAGCTTCCTTGGGTGAGTGCGGATACCACATCGCTCTATTGGCCGATATGGACGCCCTGGAGGTTCAAGGCAAAGAGGGACCACTCGTGATCCATTCATGCGGCCACAGCATCCAGGTGACCGTGATGCTCGCCGTGATGCGTGTGCTAAAAGAGTTAGATCTCTTCGATTGCCTCCCCGGCCGAGTCAGTTTTGTCGCGACTCCGGCGGAAGAATACATTGATTTGGAGTATCGCCGCAACTTAATTGCAGAGGGCAAACTTCGCTACGCTTCCGGCAAGCAAAACATGATCGCGGACGGACTGTTCGACGGTGTGGACTGCGCGCTAAGTTGCCATATCTCGGGTGACGATGAAAAGCAGTTCGACGTCGGTTCCACCCTGGCTGGTTTCAGCGTAAAAAAGGCGAGATTCATAGGACTATCCTCTCATTCAGGCGTCGTGCCCCATCTCGGCAAGAATGCCTTGCACGCCGCTACACTGTGTCTTCAGGCATGTGCTTTTCTGCAACATCAGTTTGCTCCCGAAGCCGGCATAAGGCTGCATCCCATTCTTACCCAGGGTGGCCTCTCAATGAATATAATTCCCGAACAGGCCGTTCTTGAGACGTATTTGCGAGCAAACACCACTGAAGATCTTTATCTGCTACAACAGAAATTCGACGATGCCGCGCTTCACTGCGCTGCAGCTCTGGGAATAGGCTGTGAGATCGAAAACACGATCGGCTACTTGCCGCTTCGTCAGTCAGAAAAACTCAATCAAGTAGTCTATCAAAATATGTTGCCGTTGTGCGGCCCGGATGCCATCGCAAAAAATCCCGTCTCTGGTGCTTCGGGTGATATCGGCGATGTCGCCAGTATTCTGCCAGCTGTACAGTTTGGGTTTTCCGGAATGGAAGGTCGCGTGCACAGTGACCAGTTCCAGATAAGCGACCTTGAGCATGCTTATATTGACACGGCCAAAGTCTTACTGGGCACTGTTTTGGATCTTATGGAAAACAATGAGCTTCAAGTAAATAATCGTGACTACGCTAAAGATAAACAAGCGTATCTGCGCGACTGGCTAGGACAATCCGAGTAAGCCTATTCTACTTTTTTATCTCATTTCTATTAAGCCTTATCACAATCTTTTTATAATCCAAGCTAGCAACTATCAACCCAAGGATAATCGCAGCAACACCTAGCCACTGTAACTTAGAAAGTTCTTCCGACAAAACAATCCTAGCTGTGAGTAAGCCCGTTATCGGAACCAATAATGATAAAGGTGAAATCTTATTCAGTGGATATTTGGCAATTAAAACACTCCAGATTCCATATCCAAATAGTGTTGCCCCAAAAGCTAAATAGAGAACTGCCAGTATGGAAATCATACTCAAATTTGATATTGAATTAATAAGTGTTTGAGGAGAGTCAATAAATAATGCCAGGATTAAAGTGGGTATGGGGGGGACAAGACTTCCCCACACAACTAAACTCAACATATCAAGCTGTTCATCGTTTGCCATTGCCTTTTTTGCTGCAGTTTTCGCTACAATATTTGAAATAGACCAAAATATTGGCGCACATATTGTAAGTAAAATAGCAACAATAGGTATCGAGGTTATTCCACGGGTATTTGATGCAACCCCTATTACAACGAGTCCTAAAGCACTAATAAAAAAACCTGCTAATTGTTCAGCTTTGAGTTTTTCTTTTAAAAAGAAGTACCCTAATAGTGGGGATATAAATGCTTGTAACTGAACTATTATGGAGGCTAATCCAGCCGACATTCCGATATGCATAGCATAATACAAACAACCAAATTGACCTACCCCAACTGTAAACCCATATAGCAATAGATCTTTTACTGACATTTTAGGTGGCTTGATAAAAAATACCGCCGGAAATGCAACCAAAGTAAACCTTAACGTAATAAGAAGCATCGGAGGTACTCCGCTTAGCCCTAATTTAGTTACTGTGAAATTTGCGCCCCAAACTATTGTTACTAAAACAGCAAGAATAAAATCTTTTTTCTTCATAAATGCTTCCCAAATGTTGAAAGGTCAATACCGGTTCTGACAACAGTTAAGTCACTTGTTGTCGGGCTTAAACAAGAAGGATAACAGATTCTATTCCCCAATGCTGTACACCTGTAAACGCTCGTAGACTTCCGCGATCGGAAGCCCCATAACAGCAAAAAAGTCACCCTCGATCCGCTCAATGAGAAGACCGCCCAACTCTTGAATGCCATACGCGCCTGCTTTATCGAGCGGCATGCCTGTCTCAACGTATCGGTCAATCAACGCTTCAATAACAGGGGAAAGTGGCTTGAATGTCACGTGCGAGGCATTGGAAAACACTTCCTCACTGTTCGCGGTTACAAGAGCGACACCCGTATCGACGACATGAGTCCTGTCCGCCAGTGTGCGGAGCATTCGCTTGGCATCGCAAGCATCAACAGGTTTGCCGAATACGACACCGTCGAGAGTCACAATTGTGTCTGCGGCAAGGATGAGCGCATCGGGGTAGTCCCCGAGAACCGCGTGAGCCTTGGCAAGTGCCAACCTCTCCACCACGGTGCGCCAGTCGATCTCTGATTCAGCATTGCGGAGATCCTCGAGAATGGTCTCTTCATCACAGTTCGCGGGTATGACCTCAAACGGGACCTCAGCCATAGATAATAGATCGCTTCGTCGAGGCGATTGGCTTGCTAGTATTAACTTCATCTTGTATCCTCTCGAACCGTTTCGCCCATCACTTCGTCGAACGCCTCTTTCAAATAGCCTGACTCTGACATATAGAGCGCCGCGACTGGATTATGCCCGAGGCGACGGTCTTTGGTGACAAGCGTTGTCACAGGCGCCTCACTGTATTTGTAAAAAAGACTATCATGCCCGACGCAGAGGCCGATCACTACATTGAAATCTGTTTTTTGCTGGTTGAGACGCAACGCTTGAGCGATGGGATTACATATCACTTCAGTCCTGCCGGGTCTGACTTTGTCTTTGTCCGAAAGCCCCAGCACTTCTTTGGGAATGCCGCCACTCTTGCACAGCGCCGAAACGGTTTTAAACCCGGCGCACTTGAGGAGCTGATTAAAGATCGCCGCTTCACGTTTCAAACCTATGCAGAAGGCAAAACCAATCGTCTGATACTCCATGTCTTTGCAAAATTGGATGATTTCGCATGCCCGGGGCCAGCGACCGTATCCTTTCGATTCGATCCGGCAACTGGTTTGATAGAATTTGAGGATCGGATCTTCTTTCAACAACTCCAGTGATTCGTCAAAGATTGTCCGGTCTTCCATCGGACAGCCGGGAAATCCCTCCTGATCACCTCGATAACATAAAAGCGATTGACAGTCTACACACTCCATGGCTTGATCCCCCCTTGCTTGGTTCATTATACGCAAAGAGTGGATCTGAGCCACTATTTTTTCAACTCAAGAATATTCGCGTTCAGCCGATCGATCAGAGAGAGATCGTGCGTCGCGAGTATGATCGGTTTACCCTTCGCGACTTGGAGCAACACATTTAGCGCTTCATTTTCGTGCATTTCATCAAGCTCACGGAATGCCTCATCGAGGTAGAAAATATCAGATTCCACAGCGAGAGCCCGTGCAAGCGCAAGGCGGCGCATCTCACCGCCCGAGAGAGTTGAAGCCGGCTGATCCTTCACGGACTTGAGGTCGAGCGACGCTAGCAGATTGTCCGCCCACTCACCGTCATATCCGGGCAGCACGAGGCGGATATTATCGCGCGCGGAAAGCTGAGGGAGAAGCCGGTTGTCTTGGAAAACAAAAACACCGCGCTCAGGCACTCCCGTAATCTCCCCGGTGTCGGGGCGAATAAGCCCCGCGATCATGCGCATCAGTGTTGTCTTACCCACGCCAGAAGGGCCAATGATGACAAGCGGTCGGCCAAGGGGTATCGTCGCGCAGTAGTCACTGAACACATAGGCAGAACCAAAACATTTGCTGACCTGATCAATCACGATTTTCGAAACATCCCCATCGTCGGTTAATGAATTGACGCACAGCACACCTCTAATCAGGATGGCTTGCCCTTCGACCGGGCAAACGGAAGGTTCCTCAACCAATTCATCACCCTGGGGCGTTGCTTGCTCCTCTAAGAGCTCGGTACGCGTTTTCAGGTTTTTCACAATCTCTTTTTGACGCTGTTGCGCGCGTGTCCGGCTCAGATTCATATCACCAGGAAGACTATCGCCGACGCGCGTCAAGATGAACCGAAAGACGCGAACCAGAACCTGTTCTGAAACGAAAGAAGCCAAAACAAGTGCAAGCGTCCATGCCAGCAAACGCTCCATGTCGAGGTAGAGTTTGGCTTCATACATTTGCTTGCCGATCGTGCCGCTAGCGAATGTCAAGACCTCCGCGGCAACTCCCGCTTTCCATGCCATCCCCACCGCGACCGCAACTGAAGCGAGAAACGGCTCGCGGCATTCCGGAACAACGATATAGCGCACAATTTCACTTTTTCTAAATGAGAACACACGCCCCATCTCGATAAGTCTTGAATCGACATTCAAGAAAGCGGACAAAAGTTGGCCATAGACCATCGGGAAGACAATGAGTCCACAAATAAATGAAGTGAGCAGTGATTCTTTCATGAAGAAGAGAGCAATCAAGATGAACGAGACGATTGGAACCGACTTCATAATAAGGATAGTGGGTGCAAGGAGTTTGCGCAAAGCGCGGCGCTTTGAAGCCAACCATGATAAAAGAATCGCGAACACAATGGCAACCAGCAAACTCGATACGATGCGCGCCACCGACGTGAAAATAGAGATCCAATTATCTTTGGACGCAAACAACCTGAAAAATGTCGCTAAAACCGCACTCGGCGCGGGCAACAAAAAACCCGTGCCGCCAAACATCGAGAGCAGCTGCCAAAGCGCGAGCAACAGCAGTGTGCCCAAGATAGAATAGAGAGTGTCCTCGCGTTTACTTGGCACCGTAATAGAACTCATCCGGTGGAAGCGCGCCGCCCACGGTCTGTGGGTTCATCACGAAGAGCAGATCAAGAAAACCTGACAGCGTTTGTTTCATTTTTTCGCCTGACGAAAAATAGATGTTGCAAAATGGAATCGCCTTTTTCGCGATTGCCGCGTCAAATACATCGAGGTTTTCGATCAAAATTGAGGTTTCTTCGGGATGTTCGTTCGTGAATACGATCGACTCTTCATATCGTTGCAAGAAGGCGTCAACTGCTTCCGGGTGATCGTCCACGATTGCCTTTCGCGCGATGAGCACGCCCATCACGAGCCCAGATTCCTGGATCAGACGGGACCAGTCGTCATTGAGGTCGATCGCAAGGCGCAGATCGGGTATTTTGTTCTGCGCGATCGTCACAAAGGGTTGTGGAAGTAGAGCAATCGCTCCCGGTTCCGACGCAAGCTGTGCGACAATCGCACTGTGTTCATTCATCCACTCGAGTTGCACTCCCGCATCCGGGTCAATGCCACCTCGCTCCAAAAGCAGTTTCATCACATATTCCGGGACAGCTCCCTGCCCGGACGCGTAGATTTTCTTGCCCGCAAGGTCATCGAGTGATTGAATCGTATCGCCGCGCTCGACAATATCGAGGACACCCAGCGTGTTGATAGCAATGACAACAATCCCACCTTGAGTCTTGTTGTAGAGCGTTGCCGCAAGGTTGGATGGAACGGCAGCGAGGTCGCAGTCACCTCTGACAATTTTCGGGACGATTTCTTCTGGGGAGGCTACGACGTCAAAATCGATATTAAACGATTCCTTGCCTGCTGTGGCATCTGTGACAAGAGCAGCAAGACCCATACTCGTTGGACCTTTCAAGCCCGCAAGCCTAAACGTAACAGGTTCTGCCGGGGGACCCGTAGTTTCTGTACTGGACGGCGGAAGGGGTTGACAAGCTGCAACTGCCAATATTGCAACTAAAAGAAGTGCGACGAACATGCGTCTTGTTTTCATTTCATTACCTCCACAGGTATCGCAGTGACTATATGCATTAACAATACGCCGATGCACGCATTTCGGCAAGAATAGTTAATCTTGAATATAGAATATAAACTAATACTACCCCGGTTAACGATGCTACACTTTACGACTCCATGTTAATATAATAAAAGAAATATCGGAATACAGTTTCCTGGAATAGAGAACGCATGAAAAATAGAAGACTAGCGAAACGAATCGCGCTTTTTATCGTGATTGCAATCATTCTGTCATTATTCGTGTCAGTTACCTTGATGCTCGCGATGAGTATGAGTGGCTGTAGCGTGGCGGTCGGCTCTTCGCCTCCGCCCACAGTTTCGCCAACCGTAAATATAGCGCCACCCGCTACCGCTGTTCCAACAGACGTGAGCACAGCCAAAACAACCACAATGACCGATACGAACATAAATAGAGGCGTTGGTACGGAGATTATACTCACAAGAAAGACAACGACTTGGACGGAAATACCCCAATGACGTCGATTACGTCTACAATTATCTGCTTAGACACGTAGACAAAGGAGAGGTCATCATCTTGCACGATACGTTGAAGTGCGCAGTGGAAGGGTTTCTGAAAGCATTGCCTGTCCTGATCGAAAGAGGCTACACCTTTGTCACGGTCGATGAGTTGGTTCAACTATCTCCCGGGGCTGTCTACCCTGCGTCCTGGCGTTGACATAAAGCGCTATTTTTTCGGCAGATCTCGGATTTTGCCTCCCATAAACTGCTCTATCGTCGGCCGGATGCCTTGCATCGTGCGCTTGACATGATCGTAGTACTGGTAGAAATCGTAGTGTCCCCAAGGATTCCCTTCAATAACGCATGGTCCTTTGTCTGACACGGCGATGTCCCAGCCAATATGTCCGTACTCATCTTCACCTTCCGTGATTTCCATCACCATGTCAACCATTTCCTTGAAGAATGGTACCTGAAAGCTACCGTCCGATATTGCGACACCTGTCAAGGGGTGGTGATCATAGCGCGTTTCGAACGCCGGATCAAAAAGGGAGTCATTGACGACAGCAGGGGAAATAAATCGCCCCTCCTCGTCGATTGCGACACATGAGGAACTCTGTCCCATTTTGATGATATCGACATCGTCCCAAAGCGCAATACGCACCGATAGAGGCAGAATCAGGATACGTCCCTGGTATTTCAAAACCGTAAACCGGAAGCTTGCGACAGCGCTCGGCGAAACTGTATCGAGCAGCGGATGCTGCACAATTTCCTCCTCGAGCATGTCGTATCGCTCTCGCACATAGGTAATAGCCTGGTCTATATCGTCAGGATCTACCTTGATTTTTTCAACGTCTCTGCCTGCATAACTCAATGCACGCTTGGCGTAGAAGGTGGAGTGTTTGTCGCAAAACGCGCAGATATCATCATCGCTCGAATCGGCGATAACGAGGACATCGCGATAAAAATATTTCTTGAAGCGTTTGTAGGCGAGCACTTTGTCAGTAATGAAACCGGGAGTATCATTCGGGGGGTTCAGATTATGAACAAGCTGCATCCAGTCCTTGGCGAAAATGTATTCTTCTCGCATCTTGGGATCGCGGAACTCCATAAAATTGAAAAGCAAATAATCGCTGAGAGCGGTCCCGTACTTGAATTTACATCGCACGATGTCAGTAAACAGACTGAGAAACGATCGGTCTGTCAGGAGCGCTTGTTTTTTGGCGGCAAGCCATGCACTTTTAAAAAAAGGCCAGGCATTCGCAAGTTGCATCGATCTCTACTCCTTTACGATACTGGGTTTACAAAGAAAACGCGTTCCATCACTGGCGGTATGGCTGGGAAGTCGTTCCCGTCCTTCTGAAGTGTCGCGATGCGATCGACTTCATCCATCCCAAAGATGACGCGCCCAAAGGCGGCATAATCACCATCTAGAAATTCACTGTCACCATGGCAAATAAAAAATTGAGAACTTGCAGAGTTAGGGGAAGGCGTTCTCGCCATTGAGACAACGCCACGCTCATGTGACAAGCGGTTGTCGACGCCGTTGGAGGCAAACTCTCCTTTGATCTGCTCTTTCGAGCCCCCGCGACCTGTGCCCTCCGGATCACCGCCCTGGATCATAAACCCAGCGATCACACGATGAAATATAATCTCGTCATAGAAAGATTCTCCAACAAGTTTCTGGAAATTAGCCACTGAAATCGGCGCGTTCTTCGGATCGAGTTCGATCACGATATGCTTACCGCTGTCCATCTGGAGGTTAACGAATGTTGTTACCTGATCTATCTTTTCATATCCGTCCGCTACTGTTATCGACATGTCTGTTTGATTCCCTTCTGTTTGCACCGCATCATGAACGGTAACTTGTGTCTTCTTGTCCGAACCGCATCCTATCGTGAGCAAAAGACTCACTATTAACAGGATTGCAGTAAACCATGGGGTTTTTCTTTTTATCTTCATATAATGCCATCTCCTCGATGCCCAATTAGTTTGTTTATCCGCCAAACCGGCGATTCCATGTTTTTCGTCCGAAGCCTACGGCTCGGTATTGCCAGAGGCCATTCACATCGGCGGCACATAAACTTCAGCACCCCAAAGGTGCAGAAACTCGTCTTCTTCCACAATAATGTCTACCCATGTATCCTTATAATCATAGCGACGGAGAGGACCTGCCGAAAGATCGTGCGCGTCAGCATATACTTCACATATCCAATCTGCTTCGTCTTGATCCGTACGGGGTCTAATTTTCAATTTCCCGGGGAATAGGTCAAATCCAATGAGAAAGAATCCATTACGAAGCCGCGTTGGGAAACATCCTAACTTCTGCCTTTCGTCCTGGGATTCAATTTTCGCATTGTTGAACTTCAGCGTTTCGTTGGCACGGACTTCGACCCAGGCGCGCGATAAAAAACGTTGCGAACGCACAAGATCATCGTAGCTTCCGGCAGGCTCGACAAGATGAAAGAGTCCCTCGCCTCCCGTAGCCGACAGGCAATATAGTCCGGGCGTTATATCCGTTTCATACTCCGGTTTTTCTCGAACATTGTATGTATGATCGAACGTCATGCGCTGGGGACGGCAACCTGCTATGAAGGCGACTACAAGTAGCATGCAAATAACCGCAAATACAATACGCGTCAAATAGTTTTTCAATACAGTCACCCCCTTACTCATGGCAATCATTTAATTTCAAATATATACAGTAGGAACATCTAACGCTCCTATCTTCCATCTGAGCAAAATAACAGTTGTTCACAGTGTACCAAAAGAATAACGGTTCACCTGTATTGGTCGCCGAATACTTTCCGATCGAGGAGCTTGATCAGCGGTTTCGTCAGCAGAAAGGCCGCCAGAGCGTATGCAATGCCGCCGGGAATATCGAGCACTACGTGCTGTTTTGTCGTCGTCGTCGTGATCGCGATAACTGTGAAGTAGAGACTGACAAGGACTTTAAACCAGGTTTTCGCGCCTTTTAGTTGCCAAACAAAAATTATCGTAAGCGTACAGAGAATGACATGAATTGAGGGGAAGCCGCAGTATGGATTATCTACCCCGTAAGTCAATCCCAGAAGACGCGAAAATATATCGGTCGCCTGCGCTACCTGAGCTTCAGGTCTTGGCACCATCGTCTGGAAAAAAGGGAACGTAGCGTTCGCCATCAATTGCCCAACGATCATGGTCAAAACATAACGGCGAAAGAGTTCCCTGTCGCGCAACAGATAATAACCGATCAAGGTAATGATCAGGGGCGCCCAGCTGTGGTAAATCAACACAGTCCACGGCAACAAGGGGATCTTGCTGTCAAAAGCGATCTCAAGATTGCGCACCGTACCGAAAGGACGGTTCATTAGCTCCATAAGCGACAGAGCGGGAAAGAAGGCCGCCAGAAGTACCAGGTCACGCCAGAAGTACCGCACGTACGCCAGTAGGGAGCCTTTATCTCGAAGCGAAGGATAGGGGGGCTTTTGAATAGATTGACTCAAATCAGACACTGCAAATCTTTCTACGGCTCAACCGACAGAGTTTGACCGTTTCGGTCGCTGATATTGTTGATCGCCCGTCCGATCACATAGAGCAATAGGATCAGGAGCTCATAGCCAATGAGCATGATGAAATAAAAGACAAAGGGCGGGAATGAAAGTGTAAAGTCTTTCAGTGGTTCTGGTGCGTAGAGCATGTATCCGTAATTATAAAGCAGATCTCCGCGCGCGATAAATGTGCCATTGAACGCCGCATTAAAAAAGATAAGGCTGATGTTGTAGATCAACGTGACAATCAGTGTGAGTTTCAACCCCTTTTTATCAAACCGGTAACCAAGGACGGAAATCGTGTAGATGACGATCCACCCCAGCAGCATGTGAACAACGAAGAACTGGAAATTCGTGAAATGCGGAAAATCAAAACGGTAAGGATCCATGATCCCCATAGCGAATACCGAACCCAGTAACCCCCAATAGATCCAGATGGAGCGCAAGATTTGCACCCCAAATACAAGGTCCAAGATAAGCAACGGCACTGCGATGCGGCAATGGTATAGTGGCAGACTCAATTCGAAATTAAAATAGCCGGACAAAAACTGCCATGACCACAGCATTGCCTGATCGACAAGAAGTATCACCGCGGCGATTTTCGCGATTCGGTACGGATTCTTCAAGCCAGATAACCGCTTCCTGAATACGACGATCAGAACCATCACGCCAAGCCAGACAAGCAATATGGTCAGCTTCAGGGGCAGTGGAATAACAAGCGGGTCTTTATTTTCGACACCGTAAAAAAAGCCTTGTAAAAAACTCATGTGACACCTCTTCACACATCCGGATAACAACCAGATAACATAGGGGCATTATACGGTAAATACCCTATACATTCACTATCCTTTTAAAGATTCGCTTGGTCGCTCAAAATGCGCTCAGCGTTCCCAGTCAAAAGAGCGCGTCACGGCCTTTTTCCAACCAGCAATCTTCACTTTCTGCTTTGCTTGTGACATCTGCGGTTCAAAGACGCGGTCCACTTTCCAGTTGGATCGCACTGCGTCCGTGTTATCCCAGAAGCCGGTCGCTAAACCAGCCAGGTACGCTGCTCCGAGCGCCGTCGTCTCAACACACGCGGGCCGTTGCACCGGCACGCCGATCATATCGGCTTGAAACTGCATCAGGAAATTATTCTTGGCGGCACCGCCATCTGCTTTAAGCGCGTTCAACCTGATCCCTGAGTCTTTTTGCATCACATTAAGGACATCATAGGTCTGATAAGCAATCGATTCGAGCGTCGCTCTAACGATATGTTTGTTGTTGGCGCCTCGCGTGAGGCCCACAATCACGCCGCGCGCGTACTGATCCCAGTACGGTGCCCCGAGTCCCGTAAAGGCCGGAACGACGTAGCAACCGCATGTATCGTCCACCTGGAACGCCAACTGTTCGGATTCTTCCGCTGTATCAATCATCCGAAGCTCGTCTCGAAGCCATTGAACTGCCGCGCCCGCCACAAAAATCGACCCTTCCAGAGCATATGTAACCTGGCCGTCAAGTCCCCATGCGATTGTTGTTACAAGACCATTTTGGCTGAATACCGGTGTTTGACCTGTGTTCATCAACATGAAACAGCCCGTCCCGTATGTGTTTTTTGCTTGCCCTGCTTCAAAACACGCTTCGCCGAATAGCGCGGCTTGCTGATCACCAGCTGCTCCCGCAATCGCAATGGGTTGCCCGAAAAAAGATGCGTCTGTTTTTCCGTACACGTAACTCGATGGATGCGCCTCCGGAAGAATTTGAGACGGAATATTGAGTATCTGGAGGATTTCCTCATCCCATTGAAGTGTCTGGATATTGAATAGCATCGTGCGCGAAGCATTCGAGTAATCGGTGACGTGCACTTTACCGCGCGTCAAGCGCCAGATGAGCCACGTTTCAACGGTTCCGAAGAGGATATCACCGCGCTCTGCGCGTTCCCGGACGCCCGGCACGTGATCGAGAATCCACTTAATCTTGGTTGCGCTGAAATACGCGTCGATGACGAGCCCTGTCTTCTCTCGAAAACTGTCCGTCAGACCTTGTTCTTTGAGATTGTCGCATATATCCGAAGTCCGCCGGCACTGCCATACAATCGCGTGGTACACAGGTTCTCCTGTATTTTTATCCCAAAGAATCGTCGTCTCGCGCTGATTCGTAATGCCTATGGCCGCGATGTCCTCCGCGCGGGCGTCGATCTGGTTCATCGCCTCGACGGCGACGCCCAACTGGGTCGACCAAATTTCATTGGCATCGTGCTCTACCCAACCTGGTTTTGGAAATATCTGGCGGAACTCCTTCTGCGCAACCGAACAGATATCTCCCTGCTCGTCAAATAGGATACATCGATTGCTCGTCGTCCCCGCGTCAAGCGCCATTACGTATTTGGCCATTATTTTACACCTCTCCAGTTATCTTCAACGACGGATCACAGTGTTATTCCGGTATATCCCTTGTCGCGATAAAATTTGCCTGGTGGCCCAGTATGTTTGCCACCACAATGTCTCCGCGTTGCACTGGCGGGATAAGCTGTATGCCGTTAAGAAGTTCCATCGCCCGAAACGCATCGCCCTTGGGGATTGGGTGATCTGTTTTGACAGGACATCTCGCGTGAACACCGCTTCGCACGCAGACCGTCGATGTCACGACACGCGTCGGATTCATTGCTTCGCTCTTGCCGTAAGCGACACCTCTTAAACACCGATTACCCGTCACCTCATAATCGTTATCTTCATCAACCGTAAGATGACAGCCCTGTGGGCACACGATGCAAATCAACTCTCTCATGTTCTTTTCCTTCTACGCCTCGATCGAAATCGACAATTGGTTGTTTTCAATTTGATCGATCTGGTCTTTTGAAATCGTCACGTGATCCATTTCGCCAGGTGCCATATAGGGCCTCCGGAATGAAGCGATGATCTGATCGTCATCGCGCAAAATAATCCGTTTAGGCGTTTTATGCGGCTCACGTACTCGAAAAAAGATGCGGATACTTTTCTCTATAAATGTGGGCCGGATCTTCTGAGGCACTGTGTAGCCAATGGAGTCATCGCTTACAACCGCAATTGTTCGCTTCGAACTCTCGTGCATGCTTTGTTTATCGATTACATAAGCGGCCGCTGCCTTGCCGGCATTCGCGCTCTCTTCCGTCACATAGTCCACCAAATCGTGGACATGGAGCACATTGCCACATGCAAACACGCCGGCTACTGATGTCTCATTGTTCTCAAAGACGACCGGTCCTGATGTGCGTGGGTCGATCTCAATTCCCGCCGCGCGGGTCAATTCATTTTCAGGGATCAGGCCAACCGACAAAAGTACGGTGTCGACCTCGTAATCAATTTCTGTCCCCCGAATCGGGACGAACGATGAGTTGACCTGTTGGACGGTAACACGTTCCACGCGTTTCTTTCCTTCGATGTTGGTGATCGTGTGTGACAAGAGAAGCGGGATGTCATAATCGTTCAGACATTGGACGATGTTGCGCGAAAGGCCTCCTGAATAAGGCATAATTTCCACGCAGGCGAGCACCTTCGCGCCTTCCAGTGTAAGACGGCGCGCCATGATGAGCCCAATATCCCCCGATCCTAATATGATGACCCGTTTACCTACCATATAGCCTTCGATGTTGACATAGCGCTGAGCTGTACCGGCTGTTAGGATGCCAGCTACCCGCGCCCCGGGGATTTGAATCGCCCCGCGCGTTCGCTCACGGCAACCCATGGCTAGGATAAGCGCTTGCGTCTCAATAAAGCGATAACCTTCATTGGCACTCATTAGACAAACTCGTTGTCCCCCCTCCGTCGACTCAATGGCCAGCACCATCGTATCGCAGGCGACATCGATACCGTTCTCTTCCAAGCTGTCGATTAGACGGCAAGCATATTCGGGACCGGTCAATTCCTCTTTGAAATAATGGAGACCAAACCCGTTATGTATGCACTGGTTGAGAATACCGCCGAGCTCCACGTCGCGCTCGACAATAAGGATTCGTTCAAGTCCATCTCCACGTGCACTTAGGGCGGCGCCGAGCCCCGCGGGACCGCCGCCGATGACGACCATCTGGTAATTGTCACGCACGGGAACATCCCCCCCTCTTGGTCTCTTCCGTTAGTATAATGCTCCCTGAAGCATCCTCTTCGATCGACAGGGGACTACGACTTGATTCTCTTGCTAGTATCTCCAAAACACGCGGTCCGCAAAAACCACTCTGACAGCGTCCCATCCCCGTTCCTGCCCGTCGCTTTACACCGTCAATGGACACGGGGGGGATCTCCCGACGCATGGCAGCGACAATTTCACCCTCCGTGATCGTTTCGCACCGGCAGATGACACGGCCGTACAGCGGATTGTCGCGGATAAACGCTTCGCGATCCTCTTCGGGAATTTCTTTGAACCGCACAACCGTTCGCCCACCTTGCCAGTCGCTCTTCCTGTTCAAAGTGAGTCCGTCTTGCTCCAAAAGGTCCCGCGCATATCGCGCGATGGACGGGGCACAGGTAAGACCCGGCGATTTGATTGCGGCGAGGTCAAGAAAACCGTTCGCTGACATTTCGATGACAAAATCGTTGCGTGTGCTGTTGGCCCGAACACCCGCAAAATTCCGGATACTCGCTCGCACATCGAGCGTCGGTAGCATCTGCTTGGCCAAAGATTCGATTTCATCGAGGGCTTTCTTAGTCACAGCCGTATCTTCGCGGTCTTCAATTATTTCAGAATTGGGGCCGATAAGGAAATTATCGTGAATCGTCGGCGATACAGTGACCCCTTTGCCGTAACTACCCGGACATTGGAAAATAACTGATTCGACGAGTGGCCCCACGGTGCGATCAAGTAAAAAATACTCGCCTCGTGTTGGTTGGACTGTGAATTGGGGAGGGGCGACCATGTTGTGAATGAGATCACTCTCGACACCCGAAGCATTGACGACGTAATGGGCGTGGATCGTGCGGGAGTCCAATGATACTGGTTTGCTGTCGGTCGGGGTCAACGTGATCTCATAGTGGTCGCTGTGTCGCGATAGACCGGTGACTTTTGAGTTGGGCATAAATGCTACGCCGTTGCGGACAGCTACCTCCGCCATGGCCAGAGCAAACTCCCATGGATTGATCACACCGGCGTCGGGCGCCCAGAGTGCGGAGACAATCTTTTCAGACAAATTGGGTTCTCGCTTGCGAACTTCAGATCCGTCAATGATTTCAAGCCCTTGGCAGCCATTTTCAATTCCATACTGGCAGAGCACGTCAAGCGTCGCGCGCTGTTCCTCGTCAAAGGCGACAACAAGAGAGCCGGTTTTGCGATGCTCGACGTCGAGCTCTTCACACAGCTGATAGCAAAGTCTTGTGCCCTCGACATTGAGTTGCCCCATCAGGGTGTCGGGTGCGGGATCGTAGCCTGCATGAATGATCGCCGTATTGGCCCGTGTCGCTCCCATCGCGACGTCGTTTTCTTTCTCTACAAGCGCGATATCGAGATCGTATTGGGAAAGCGTATAGGCAAGAGCGCTTCCGACCACGCCCGCGCCGATGATTGCAAGATCGTACATGGATTGGATTCCTCCCAGACCATTATCTACACCTTTTAATTAAACCACAAGATCAGGCAAGTGATACTCTTTCAACGCCGACTCGCACGCACGTCTCTTCCAACGGGCACCCTGCGCAGACGGGTGTCTTGCGACAATGCGTCTTCGCATGAGTGACAATGAGCGCGTGAAAGTTATTGTAAAGTGCGGCATCGGGTTCAAATATCTGTTCAAAGTATTGTTTTACTGCATTGTAGTTCTTGCCTGCGCATACAGAATAACGCTCACAAAGGCGCATTGTGTATGTGTCGACAACAAAGCTTGGAAAATTGAACGCATAGAGAAGAATCGAATCAGCTGTTTCCGGTCCGATCCCCTTGACGCCAAGCAATTCGTTTCGGATTTTTTCCATTGGCTCCCGACGGAGTATCGACGCATCATAATTATATTGCGAATACCAGCTGGTCAGCGATTTAAGATAGACGGCTTTTTGATTGAAAAAGCCTGAAGGCCGGATGATTTCTTTCAAAGCCTCCATCTCTAAATCCCGAACAAACTCCGGGTTGAGATTGCCTTCGAATCGGGCAATCGCCATCTCTACATTTCCCCACGCCGTATTTTGCGTCAGAATGGCACCAACCATAACTTCGTAAGGAGAATTGGCCGGCCACCATTCCTGCTCGCCGTAGTATGAGAGGAGTAATTCATATAGTTTTATCAGCCGGTTATCCATTTCAAAAGTCCCCTTCGTGAGGTGATGCAACCGTATTGTTGCGGTTTGACAATGAATAAAAAAAGATAATTAAAACACCCGCTATTATCAGTGCGCAACCCACAATATTCAGCATAGTCAACGATTCACGGAGAAGCAGATAACCGAGCAGTACAGCCGTCAGAGGCTCCAGCAGAGCGATAATGGAAGTCGTCGTCGCCCCGCACTTCAAGATCGCCAGATTCAAAAGTGTAAATGCGCCGACAGCCACCATCATGGATACGATCACAGAATACAACCATGCTGCAGGTGTCATGTTGAAATTTAACTTTCCTGTAGCCATACCCAAGACAAAAGACGCCACAAGGACAACAAGGGTGGAATAGAACGCCATCTTGTAAACGTGTATTTTCCGGATAACCGTGCGTTCTATTCCGATTATTAAGCCAGCGTATGTGAAACCTGATCCAAGTGCGAGCAAGACACCCCAAATGATAGTCTGATCGCTTGCTCCAATAAAAGTGAGCACACCGAGAAACCCAAGCGCAAGTGACAAACCTTTCCACCACCTGATTTTTTCACGGAAAAAGATGACACTCCCCAGCATGACGATGACGGGGAAAATGAAATGAAGTACGGTTGCTGTGCCAACGTTGATAAATGCGAAAGAGGAATAGAGCAAAAAGGCCGTGCCAAAACTCCCGAACAGGCTGATCGGCAAAACTGCAATAGCTTCTTTACGATAAAGTGCCAGTGAAATGCCTTTGCGACGAGCAAGGATGTAGAGAACAGGTAGCCCGAAAAGAGACCGGGTGAACGTCATCATGATACTGTTACTACCCCCCGAATATGCCATTTTGGCAACAGCCGGTGTCATGCCATAGAGGACGGCAGAGATGGCTGCGGCTGTTATACCTACGATCCGGTTTCGCTTCACCTCATTAGATTTGATTGCGCTTGCTTTATCATCCATAGTTGTGTTTCCCAATTGTTCCAGCTGTCAGAATCTACTGAACTCGCAGAGCCACTGCACTTGCCTTTTCGCTACAAGCGACATAATACAAAATTGCTCTCGTGACCGCGCACCTTAACAAGATAGACGAACCGGTTGATCAACACAAACCGCCCCATGGTCTGTCAGCCCCCCAGAGGCCGAGAAACCCCTCATTCCATATGCGCAACGCGTCAAGAACACCCCAATGCATCACTCCTACCGAATGCCCATCTGAAATATTGGCACTCTCCTCGATAGAGTGCCAATATTTCAAAATTTCTACAACGTTTCTTAACTTTTTCTCCATATCAGCAGCATACAATAATGTTGTAGATAAAAATCACGATGAGAAATTTGTGCTCCCAGATTGGAAAATGAATTCCTCGCACGTGATGGAATATAAAATCAAGGAGGTAAAGAAAATGTTTGATTTAATTCCATATGGTCGTCGTGACCGCAGTTTAACAAGTGAACTGAATCGTTGGCTCGGCGGGTCTTTCCTGCAGGATTTCCAAGGAGTTCGCGGGTTCAAGGTAGACGTTCAGGATAAGGGCGATCATTTTCTCTTGGAAGCCGATCTCCCCGGCGTTAAAAAAGAAGACATAAAAATAAATCTCGAAGCACCGTATTTAACGATTCGTGCCGAGCAGAACACGGAGAAAACGGAGGAAAAGAAGAACTACGTTTACAAAGAGCGTTCTTTCGGGTCGATCTCTCGAAGTTTCGATGTTAGCGGCATCAAAACCGGTGATATTAAAGGTAAATTTAAAGACGGAGTCCTGTCATTGACACTTCCCAAGCAGGAGGAGCAGCAGCAGGCGGATTCCATCGAGATTGAGATTGAAGATTAACTAGATCAAATAAGCTATCAGACGAGTTCTTGACTGAACACAAAGAAACATTTGGATGAATTCATTACCCGAGACTGCAAAGTGCTGGAAGTTGCATGTGCAGGCTATTAAATGTATAACCTGCACATGCGCTCAAACTCGTTGAGAAGAAATTCCTCATCTTCAGGTGTGTAGTAGTTATGGTCAGAGTGCTCTAGGTGCTGGAGACAAATTTTCGGGTTGGCAGCGATGTAGTCCGATGACTTCATAGATACGACATCGTCGTGTCTCGACTGATAGGCATGACAGGGGACCGTTACTTCGGTGATCCTTGTGCGGGTCGCTCGAATCTCGTGCCCAAGTTCCCGATAACGGGGTAACCAGCCGATATATCGCCAGAACCTCCTGTCTGGTTCCATACTGTAATCGTCTTTTACCGATTCAATCGAAGGGGTTCCATGTGGATTAATGTCAAGCGCAATCCGGATGGCTTCATTTGACGCGGATAGCTTGACACGCGCCTTCAACGGCACCGCAAGTAGAAACAGATGCTTGATCTTCTCAGGTTTCCGAATGCTTTGTTCGATCGAAAAAAGTGTTCCCATCGAATGACCGACAATAATAATAGATGAATGGTTGGCGGCCAGTTCATCAACAACTTCCTTGACCTGTCGTTTCCATTTCTCCATGGACGTTTGTGCAAACTCACGTACCGTGCCGCCGTGCCCATCGAGGAGGATGGCACGAATTGCCCATGATTTTGGAACGCGAGGAAAGAAATTTCGAAAATAATTGGGAGAACTGCAAATTCCATGGAGGAATAGAACCACCGTATTGGCTCCTGGCACGTCACGTCTATATTCTTTATGCATTTCAGTATGTTTCTCAGTGATCGACATTCCCCTATTTCCTTTCATATATGACTACAATAGTTTGCTCCGATACATTGTCAGCTATGTCGAGTGGAAACTACGGGACGTCCGTCACGATCAAGCAGAACGGTCAGCCCTCCCGAATTCCCCACAAAGTGGAAGAGGTAATTGACCCCTGTCACCGAGTCGACCCAGATCTCCATCCCGTCCATCATGCCTTGAGAATAGGCTTTGACGAACCGCTTGCTATCTTTCGGGTATTCAAGGTTAAAATCACCTTGATTCGGTTTTCCAAATAAACTCATGAGTCGTACCTTTCACTAACGTGTTGTTTGCATGCTGCAGGGCGCATGTCTCTGTTTGACGTAATTGTTGAAACGTTTGCGCTAGGTCGGTCTGTCAAACGAGTTTTCCGACTACCCTCTCAATACGATCCATCGCTTCCACAAGATTCTCCATAGAGTTGGAGTAAGTCAGGCGAATTGCGTATGGCGCCTCGAAAGCGTTGCCAGGCACAAGTGCGACCCCGGCCTCCTCGAGGATATAGTCAGCGAGTGCGGGCGCATCATCGATGACACGATCCCCACAGCGCTTTGTGAAAAGATCGGAAACATCAGGGAACAGGTAGAATGCGCCCTCCGGGAACGGGCAACGGAATCCGGGCAGTGCTTGAACGCGGTCAAAAAGATAATTACGGCGTTTTTCAAAAGCTCGGCGCATTTCCTCAACGTATTCATCGCAAGACTCCAGGGCCGTAATGCCTGCCCATTGAACGAAAGAGGTCGCGTTTGATGTCGTATGACCCTGAATGGCAGAAATCCCCTTGATAACATCTCTGGGGCCTGCCGCATAGCCGAGCCGCCAGCCAGTCATCGCATATGCTTTCGAAAGCGCGTTTACTGTCACCGTCCGCTCTCGCATTTCGGGCGAAAGAGAAGCGATGCTGATATGGGGTGTCGTACCATAAATCAACTTCTCATATACCTCATCCGCAACGATAAAAAAATCATGCTCTCGCGCAAACTCAGCGACACGACGGAGGCTGGTCTCAGAATAGACAGCACCTGTGGGATTATTGGGACTGTTGATCAATAGAACGCGCGTTCTGTCCGTGATCGCTGCCTCGATGACCCGAAGGTCGAGCTGGTTGTCCTCATTTACCGGAACCAACACGGGAACCGCGCCCGCAAGCTTGACCATTTCCACGTAACTCACCCAGCACGGCGTGGGGATGATCACCTCATCACCGGGATTGCAGAGAACTTGGAAGGTGTTCGTTAGGGCATATTTGGCTCCTGTCGAAACGATGATTTCATCGATTGAATACTCAATCGAATTGTCTCGCCACAGCTTGCGGGCAATCGCTTCGCGAAGCTGGGGAATACCGGGAGTTTGCGTATACTTGGTTTTACCTTCTAGCATCGCCTGGTGAGCCGCATCAATGATGGGGGCGGGCGTGTTGAAATCAGGTTCACCGCTGTTCAATGCGATGATGTTTTTGCCCTCATCACGCAACTTGGCAATTTTACTGTTCAGTTCAAGCGTCTGCGAAGGAGCCATTCGGCGTATACGGTCGGAAATCATAGGTCATCTTCTCTCAAATAGTATCCAAATTTGCCTGAATACGAGCAAGTTGTTCAAAAAGCTCCTTGGGCATCTTGGGTCCGTACGTCTCGAAATGTCTGTCGATCGCTGCAAGCTCAGCGGTCCACTCTTCGCAATCTATGGTCGTAAGTGCTTCGAGATCCCCCGCCGGTAAATCCAGTCCGTCAAGATCAAGATCTTCCTTACAAGGCAAGGAACCGATCGCCGTTTCATTTGCACCAACTGTTCCGTCGCAGCGTTCAGCGACCCACTTCAACACGCGGCTGTTCTCGCCAAACCCCGGCCATAAGAAGTGGCCGTCTTCTCCACGTCTGAACCAATTGACAGCGAAAATTTTTGGCAACTTATCGGGATCAGATTTCTTGCCGATCTCGAGCCAGTGGTTCAAGTAATCTCCAACGTGGTATCCGATGAAAGGAAGCATCGCAAACGGATCACGTCTCACCTGACCGATTTTGTCCGATATAACAGCGGCTGTGATCTCTGACCCCATGATCGCTCCAAGAAAAATTCCGTGCTCCCAGTTAGCACTCTGATAAATGAGCGGTATAGTCGATGGGCGACGCCCTCCGACAAGGATCGCGTCAATCGGGACGCCGGCCGGGTCTTCCCAGTTCGGGGCGATTGAGGGACAGTTTTTGGCAAGCGCCGTGAAACGCGCGTTTGGATGCGCCGCTTTGTCTTTAGATCCAGAGGTCCAATCATGGCCGTGCCAATCGATGAGGTGGTCGGGCGCAGGTTCGCCGATACCCTCCCACCAAACGTCTCCGTCGTCAGTGAGCGCAACGTTTGTGAAAATCGCGTCAGAACGAATCGAATCCATCGCATTGGGATTAGACTCATATGAGGTTCCTGGAGCAACGCCAAAGAATCCAGCCTCGGGATTGATAGCGTACAATCGACCATCCTCTCCGAATCGCATCCAGGCAATGTCATCACCGACCGTTTCAACTTTCCATCCCGGGATCGTCGGCCTGAGCATCGCTAGGTTTGTCTTGCCGCATGCGGACGGGAAAGCGCCGCATATATAATATACTTTGTCCTCAGGAGAGGTTAGTTTTAAGATCAGCATATGTTCAGCAAGCCAGCCCTCGTCGCGAGCCAGCACGGAAGCGATGCGAAGTGCAAAACATTTTTTGCCAAGCAGCGCATTGCCTCCGTATCCGGAGCCGTATGACCAGATCTCACGAGTCTCAGGAAAATGGCTGATGTATTTTTTGTCCATTGGGGCACACGGCCACGGAACGTCCTCTTCACCTGGTTTTAAAGGAGCACCGACAGAGTGCAGGCACGGGACAAATTCGCCGTCCTCACCGAGCAGATCAAGCACTTCGCTACCCATTCTCGTCATGATCCGCATATTAGTCACAACGTAGAGGCTATCGGTTATTTCAATACCAATCTTTGACGCCGGAGAGCCGAGAGGTCCCATGCAGAAAGGAATGATATACATGGTGCGTCCACGCATCGCTCCGCTGTATAACTCAGTCATCGTCTCTCGCAACTCAGCCGGATCGATCCAGTTGTTTGTCGGACCAGCGTCATCTTCATTCTCTGAAGCGATGAAGGTGCGATCCTCAACACGCGCCACGTCTGAAGGGTCACTGCGAAATAGATAGCAACCAGGTCGTTTCTCCTGATTGAGTTTTATAGCGGCGCCTCCGTCGGCAGTCTCTTTCAAGAAACGATCATTCTCCTCCTCCGACCCATCACACCAATGAACATGACTAGGTTGCAGCAGTTCTTTCATCTCATCCACCCACTCCGACAGCCTCTTGTGCTTGACCATATGATCCCCTTTCTTATACAGATGATATCGCCTTGAGTTTACCACGATCTTGCGAGCAAAGTCATATAAAACTGGAGTACACATTTAATCGAAAAATCCCGCGCTTGATTGCAAAAATGCTTTTGTGACAGTCTTAAGCACTGATTGTCGCGGTCTTGTCTGGCATTGATCTCGCCTTGTAAAAACATAATCCCAATATCTTCCCAATAGTCGCTTGATTATATTCTTGCGGCTCGTTACTTGAGAGCATAATCATTCATTATGTTGACATAATTCGACGTTATTATATAATGAAATATACTACCAACCATTTTCCAAGTCTTGAGTTTGAAAAACTAGTTGAGAAAATTCATATACTTTAACTAATCGATTAGTACAATAGCTGTGTTCAGGATGTATAAGTTCCCTAAGCGCAACATATATAATGCATGATCGCAGGGAGGGATACGGAATTGAAAACGTTAGACCACTCCACGGATAGCCTGTGGCAGGTGTTACTCAACGACATTCGGCATGGAAAATATAAGCAATCGAGTAAGCTACCACCTGAAACAGAGCTTGCCACAGAGCTTGGGATCAGCAGAACCCAGTTACGTGACGGTCTCGCCCTATTAGAACAAAATGGATTTATTACCAGGCGTCGCGGGATTGGCACCGCTATCAACCGAAATGTCGTTGACGTTAAGACTCGATTGGATATTGAGGTTGAGTTTCTCCACATGATCCAAAATATCGGATGCGAAGCGGCAATGCAATTACTCACAGTTGACATTAAAACGGCCAACCGATCAACGGCGGATAAACTTGGAGTTCCTCCTAATACGCCGATACTTACCACCTCAAAGATTGTTACTGCAGACGGTAAACCTGTCATTTTTTGCATCGACCATATTCCTTTTTCAAAAATTGTAGATTACAGTTACACTACCGAAGAACTCGAACTTCCAATATTTTACTTTATTGAAAAATACTGTCATACATCCGTATTCATGGATCTTACAGAAATCAAAATCACGCCTGCCGATGCTTTAATAGGTAAATTTCTTGAAATCCCCGAAGGCACACCTCTCCTTCATATGGATGAAGTGGCGTATAGCATCGATAATGATCCCATCATGTATTCGGAAGAATATTATATTAACGGCGTATTCAAACACATCGTTCTCAGAAAAAAAATCTGAAGCTCGACAAATGGACCCATTGCCGGGGAGATGTCCGTCAACCCTCAAAATGCAATTTTTATCAGAATAAAAAAAGTTTTTTCCCTCCAAAAAGCAGATTGCTGATGTTGTATTTAAGTTTATCCAGTTTGACCACATTCAGTCTAGTGGGGTAAACTGAGCTCACAGGTTATGTCTTCTCCGGACGCATATGGATCGTTGCGTGACGCCGCAAAACCATGTCCCGGGTTTATTCTCGGTAGCCGAAACGGGGAACACGGAAAATCTTAGAGGGGATGATCGTGATTCAGTCATTCACTGCAATGAGTGATCGAGTGAAAGAGTCGGGTCGGCAACGTATTGTTGTCGCAGCAGCCCAAGATAACGATGTCCTGCTTGCCGTTGATCGAGCGGCCCGTCTTGGCATTGCGGAACCTGTCCTGGTGGGACATAGGGACATGATTCTGGAAGCAGCTGACCATTGCGGCGTCGATCCAAGCCGATACGAAATCATCAATGAAGAAGATAACAGTGAAGCTTGCAAGACAGCTGTTCGATTGATACGAGAACACAAAGCTGATGCGATTATGAAGGGCCTCGTTGGAACCGCACTGTTGCTCAAGGCTATATTGAATAAAGAGACTGGGATCCGAGACCGAGAGCTGCTATCGCACATCGGTCTCTTTTTTATTGCGAAGACCGAGCGTTTTGCAATAGTCACCGATGCCGCGATGAGCATCGCGCCAGACATTTTTATGAAAAGACATATCATTGAAAATGCGGTGGAGGCAGCGCATCTCTTGGGCATTGAAATCCCTAAGGTGGCATGTGTGTGTGCGCTCGAGAAGGTTAACCCAGCCATGCAGGCGACGGTTGACGCGGCACAACTTGTCGGCATGAACCTTGCAGGGGAAATACTCGGATGCCTCGTCGGCGGACCGTTAGCACTTGACAACGCGCTTTTTGCGGAAGCGGCGCAACACAAAGGAATCACAGATCCTGTTGCGGGCAACCCTGATATCCTGCTTATGCCTAACATCGAGGCAGGCAACGTTCTCTATAAAGCACTTGCATTTCTTTGCGATTCACCCGGCGCGGGGCTTGTTCTCGGCGCCAAAGCGCCCGTAATTCTGACTTCGCGAAGCGACAACGACGACACGAAGTTGAATTCCATTATCTTGGCACTTTATCTAGCTAGCATGAAAAAGGATGAAACCGCATGACACAGCTACTAATTATAAATCCCGGGTCTACTTCGACTAAATTCGGTGTATTCGAAGATAAACGTGCTGTTTTCTCAAAATCAATCCGGCATGACACTGAACTTGAATCACTGGCCGACCTCATAAGTCAGCGCCCAATGAGACAAAAATTAATCTGCGACACCCTTTCGGAACAAGGTATCGATCTTAAAATGATGGATGCTATCGTGGGACGAGGCGGTCTTCTCCACCCATTGGAGGGTGGCGTTTATGTAGTCAATTCAGACATGATCGATGATCTCGAAAGCTGTAAATACGGCAAGCATGCAAGCAATCTTGGAGGGATCCTTGCTGACGCAATTGCCCGTCCTCTTGGCCTTAAAGCTTACATCGCTGATCCCGTAATCGTCGACGAGATGAGACCTTTGGCTCGCTTCTCCGGCTGGCCTGCTATCGAACGTAAATCAGTCTTTCATGCCTTGAACCAGAAAGCAGTTGCTCGCAGATTTGCGAACGAACACGAAACACTCTACGGAAATCTCAACCTGATTGTCGCTCATCTGGGAGGAGGTATCTCTGTGGGCGCGCATAAAAGGGGGCGCGTCATCGATGTCAACAACGCGCTGACTGGCGACGGCCCCTTCTCAGTTGAACGCACTGGCGGACTTCCCCTGTTCTCTGTTATGGAACTGTGCTATTCCGGCGACTATACACTCGCTGAATTGAAAAAGGCTTTTGTCGGCGGCGGCGGCCTCATAGCTTATCTCGGGACCGGAGACGCGATTGAGATCAGCCACAGGATTGAGGCAGGCGATAAAAAGGCTCAGCTCGTGATGGAAGCGTTGGCATACCAGGTGGCAAAAGAGATAGGTGCCGCGTCAACCGTTTTGGAAGGCCAAATTGACGCGATCCTTATAACGGGTGGTCTCGCCCATAATACTTACATCACAGAGTGGATTAAGGAACGAGTAGGTTTCCTCGCCCCTATAACAATCTATCCGGGCGAAGACGAACTTTCGGCTCTTGCCGACGCAGTTGACGAAGCGATTTTAGGGCGCGCGCCCATTAAAACATATAGGAAAGAGGGTTAACCTGATGACACTGCCTGACAAAGCAATCACAATCATCTCGGGCCATTACGGCACGGGAAAAACCGAGTTTGCCGTCAATCTCGCCCTCGCTATGGTCCGCGCGGGGCATAAAACAGCGCTCGTCGACCTCGATATCGTCAACCCCTATTTCCGCTCATTCGAGCGACGGCGTGAACTTGAACGTGAAGGCATCATCGTGCACGTGACATCCCATCAGGGAAAGGCCGATATTCCCTCACTTCCACCCGATATCATGTCTATATTCGTCGACACGAAATTACAGTCTGTCGTTGATCTAGGCGGTGACCCCGTTGGGGCGCGTGTTCTTGGCTATTACAAGCCACAGCTTGATCAAACTCCTCATGATTTCTGGTTTGTAATCAACCGCAATCGTCCTGAGAATAAAGACGCTGACATCGTAATCGCCTATCTCAAGCAGACGGAGACACTGAGCAGGCAAAAGGTGACAGGCATCATAAATACCACGCATCTTGGCCGTGAAACCACGGTTGACGATATTTTGAAAGGTGACACGTTCGCGGCAGACATTGCAGACATGCTTGACCTGCCCTTGATTTATACAGTGGGTGAACGAAAATTTGAACAAGAATTGAAAGATCGGCTCACGGGATCATTTTTTCCGATTGATCTCTATATGATCAAACCATGGGAACTGAGCGAAGCCGAGGGAGGACATTTTGCATGGCTGGTAGAGTAACGTTTAGACAGGACAGGTGCAAAGGCTGTGGTCTTTGCGTCAGTGTCTGTCCCGTAAAAATCATTTTTCTCGACGAAGACAAGACGAACCGCAAGGGGTATCATCCCGCAACGATCGTCGAAATGGATAAGTGCATCGCCTGCGCTAACTGCGCGCGAATGTGCCCAGACTCCATTATCACCGTCGAACGCTTATAGGAGGTATTTTGATGGCAAAAGAACTATGGAAAGGCAACGAGGCAATCGCGGAAGCTGCGATCCGTGCGGGATGCCGAGGTTACTTCGGCTACCCCATCACGCCGCAAAGCGAGATCCCTGAATACATGGCGCGTCACATGGCGGAAGCCGGCGGCGTATTCCTGCAAGCAGAATCTGAAATCGCCGCCATCAACATGGTGTATGGCGCATCAGGCGCCGGCGCGCGCGTCATGACTTCGTCATCTTCTCCGGGTATAAGCTTGAAGCAAGAGGGCATCTCCTACATGTGCGGCGCCGAGCTTCCCGCCGTCATCGTCAATGTGATGCGCGGCGGCCCTGGTCTAGGTACGATCCAGCCGGCACAAGGTGATTATTTTCAGGCGACGCGCGGAGGCGGAAACGGCGATTACCGGTTGATCGTCCTCACGCCTGCCACGATCCAGGAAGTCGTCGATCTCATGCAAGAGGCGTTCGATCTCGCCGATCGGTACAGAATTCCCGTCATGATGCTGCTCGACGGCATGATTGGCCAGATGATGGAACCTGTCGAATGGAAACACATACCCGCGGCTGATCTCCCTGAGAAAACGTGGGCAACTACCGGTACGGAGGGCAAGCGACCCCCCAATATTATCAACTCGCTCTTCATCGACCCCGACGCATGCAATGAGCATAACCGCCGTCTGGAAGAAAAATATAAACGCATTACCGCCAATGAACAGCGCTACGAAATCAATGATCTCGAAGACGCCGAAGTACTCTTCGTCGCTTACGGCACGCCGGCGCGGCTCGCGCGCGCAGCGGCAAGACTGCTAGGCGAAGAAGGAATCAAAGCAGGTGTCTTACGGCCGATCGCTGTGTGGCCTTACCCCTATGAAGCACTTCACGATGCGGCTTCTCAGGACAGTGTTAAAGCTGTGGTCACGGTTGAGATGAGTACCGGGCAGATGGTCGATGACGTAAGAATCGGCGTCAACGGCATCAAACCTGTTTCGTTCGTCGGGCAAGCGGGCGGGGTGGTTCCCACACCACGTGAAGTGGCCGATGCCGCGAAGAAAGTTTTGGGGAGGTAAATAACATGGCGATTGTCTATGAAAAATCAAAAGGGTTGACCGATGTTGAGATGCACTACTGCCCCGGCTGTACGCACGGAGTAATTCATAAGCTTGTCGCTGAATCGCTTGCCGAGCTTGACGTACTTGGCAAAACGATCGGCGTTGCACCCGTAGGTTGCGCTGTTTTTGCCTATGATTATTTCAACTGTGATATGCATGAAGCGGCACACGGACGCGCGCCCGCTGTCGCGACGGGTATCAAACGTGTTTTGCCAGACCGCGTTGTTTTCACGTATCAAGGTGACGGAGATCTTGCCGCCATCGGAACGGCAGAGATTATCCACGCCGCGATGCGCGGTGAAAAGTTCACCACGATTTTTGTCAATAATGCCGTCTACGGCATGACAGGCGGACAGATGGCGCCGACCACACTCATCGGACAACACGCGACAACCGCGCCATTCGGGCGTTCAATCGAGCATTACGGTTCACCGCTCCAAATGTCGGAACTATTAGCTACAATCCCCGGTGCTGCTTATATTGAGCGCGTCACCGTGACAAAACCGGCTCACATCGCGAAAGCAAAAAGAGCCATTAAAAAGGCATTTGAAATCCAAATCCAGGGGCTCGGCTTTACCATGATCGAAGTGTTGTCAACGTGCCCAACAAACTGGGGCATGACTCCCATCGAAGCCCTCGGCTGGCTTGAAGAAGCGATGATCCCCGTCTACCCGCTCGGCGTCTTTCGCGACGTTACCAAAAAGGAGGCGTGAGATGGCCTATAACGAAATCCTTATTTCTGGATTCGGCGGGCAGGGTGTTATGGCCATTGGCAAAACCTTGGCTGAGGCAGGCATGTTTGAAGGACTGAACGTCAGCTGGCTCCCATCCTATGGCCCGGAGATGCGCGGAGGCACTGCCAACTGTGGTGTCGTAATCGCAGACACCGAGATCATATCGCCGATCGTGCTGGAACCCAGTGAGCTAATCGCTATGAATCTGCCATCACTTGACAAATTCGGACCGATGGTCAAAAAGGGGGGGACGATCTTCGTCAATACGTCAATTGTCACACGCAAAGTTGAACGCGATGACGTAAAGGCCATCTACGTGCCTTCCATGGAAATTGCGACTGAAATCGGTAATTCACGTGTTGCTAACATGGCAATGCTTGGCGCTTTCATTGAAGCGACTAAATTGTTGAAATACGACACGATTGTTGCCATGCTCAAACAATTGTTTACTGGCCCCAAGGCGCATCTGGTCGCCTTGAATGAGCAGGCACTCCAGCACGGTGCGGCCTGCGTGAACGGGTAAATAGACACGAACATCTCACAAACTGAGGCTTCCAAACAGTTTACGGAAAGATCAATGTATAAGGCAAGACAAAGCGCATACCTCCAACCGAACTCAAGAGAAAGGGCTTGAAATGGAAATCACCGTCACCAAAACACAACATCCAAAGCTAAAACCGACCGATGAAAACAAACTCGGGTTTGCTAAGACTTTCAGCGATCACATGTTTATCGTCGAATACGAAGAAGGCCGCGGGTGGTTTGATGCCCGCATTGTGCCTTACCAGAAACTTGCGCTCGACCCTGCCTCTCCCGTCTTTCACTATGCTCAGGAAATATTCGAAGGCGGCAAAGCCTATGCGCTCGATAACGGAGAAGTCGGGCTTTTCCGCCTGATGGACAACGTCCGGCGCATGAATCGCAGCGCGATTCGCACTTGCATGCCTGAAATCGATGTCGATCTCCAATATGAGGCGATTTGCCGCCTCGTTGATGTCGACCGCGACTGGGTGCCAAAAAGTGAGGGAACGTCGCTTTACTTGCGGCCCACCATGATTGCCGACGGTTCAGAATTGGGCGCGCACCGCGCGAACCGATATATTTATTTCGTCATCTGCGCGCCGACCGGACCCTACTACCCTGAAGGGTTAAAGCCAGTCCGGATTCGCATCGAAACACGCTATGTTCGCGCTGTCAAAGGCGGGATGGGCGGGGCGAAGACAGGCGGCAACTACGCCGCAAGTTTCCTGGCGACCAAGGAAGCCATGGACGAGGGATTCCAACAGGTCCTCTGGCTTGACGGACGCGAACAAAAATATGTGCAAGAGGTCGGAGCCATGAATATGATGTTTGTCATAGACGGCAAAATCGTGACGTCTGAATTAAGTGACACGATCTTGCCTGGCATCACGCGGGATTCTGTCATGACATTGGCACACGAGATGGGCATCGAGGTTGACGTGCGGCGCATCCCCGTCGCGGAGCTCTTCGAAGCGCACGAAGCAGGGTTATTGCAGGAGACATTCGGCACAGGGACGGCTGCTGTCATTTCGCCTGTCGGTGAACTCTCGTGGAATGATCGGTCAATCATCATCAACAACGGGGAGATTGGACCGATTGCACAGAAATTTTACGACACTCTAGTCGATATTCAACACCAACGGATTTCTGACTCGCACGGCTGGACGTCTACTGTTCCGCGTTTTTAAGATTTTCGATCAGATAATGAAACTGCCCCGTGTCTCCACTAAGAGAGACACGGGGCAGTTTTTTATTGGTTATAAACGAAGCACAAACATCCGATGAGATCAACTGGGGATTTCAGCATTTATTGTAATTACTTATAATTGTGCGAGTTTGTATCGCCTATAGCTTGTGCCGCCTTCGTCATCAAGGCACACTCAATGCGTTTTTTAAAAAGTTCGCATCCGTATGAGTCAACCCCCAATAAGCTCCCGCTTACATGATACGCATTGGCGGCACAGCCACCGGAGCAATAGAGTTTGGCCCAACAGTCACGACATGCTTCGCGCGCGAACACGTTGCATTGCGAGAAATCATCCTGTAAATCTGTGCGAGTGATGCCGTCCCAAAGATTCCCCATCAGAAAATCCCGATTGTCGACAAGCTGATGGCAAGGATATATCTCGCCTATCGGCGTGACCGCAAGATATTCCGTACCTGAACCGCAGCCGGCAACGCGCTTATAAATACAGGGACCATGGTCGAGATCCATTGTAAAGTGGTAGAAACGAAACCCTCTGCCTTCGCGATCGCGGGCAATCATTTCTTTGGCAAGCAGCTCATATTGCTCTTTCAAAATAGGCATATCGCTGGCCGTCAGCGCATAAGGTTCATCGGGCGGACAAACGACCGGCTCCATGCTGAGCTCGTCAAATCCGAGATCGGCCATATGGATAATATCCTCCAGAAAGTCAGTATTGAAATGCGTATATGTTCCGCGGACATAATAGGTTCCGCGTGTCCGTCGTCGGACGAGCTCTTGGAATTTTGGCACAACAATATCGTAGCAGCCCGCCCCACTCTTTGTGACGCGGAATCGGTTGTGCACTTCTTTGCGCCCGTCAAGACTTAAGACGACATTATCCATCTCGCGGTTGGTAAACTCGATCACGTCATCATCGATCAAAAGACCGTTGGTCGTGATTGTAAAGCGGAAATGTTTATTGTGGATCTCTTCCAGGGATCGCGCATATGCGACGGTATCCTTGACCATCTCCCAGTTGAGCAGCGGTTCACCGCCGAAGAAGTCAACTTCTAGGTTTCGGCGCGTTCCAGACTTCTCAACGAGAAAATCCATCGCCCGCTTGCCCGTTGACAAGGGCATGATCGCCTGCTCACCCTTGTAGGTGCCCTGCGAGGCAAAGCAGTAACAGCAGTTGAGATTACATGTATGGGCAACGTTCAGGCACAGTGCCTTGATCACCGGATCGGATCCGGTCTCCCTGCTTCGCAGACGCTCTTGATGCTGTGCCTGGGAGAACAAGGTGCCCGCATCGACAAGCGCCTTCACGTCCTCTATCGCGTCCCGGATTTCATTCGGAGACCATCTGAGCGAAAGTTCTCGCACGATCTCATCTGTCAACTTATTTTCAAACAGCGCAATAATGTCGTAAACGAGATCATCTACGACATGGACGCCGCCGCTGTCGACATCGAGCACCAGATTGTATCCATTTAGTTTGTATTGATGAATCATAAAATTAAAACGTCCCCGCATCAGCAACAAATAATGTCTGGTATTTTGCGGGGACGAGCTCTTTCACTATTTCAATTTAATTACTAATCAGTGATTTCCTGCTCACACACTTGATTGATAACACCGCAGGATGTCTTACAGGCAGACTGGCAAGATGTCTGGCATTCGCCACAGCCGTCATGCTCTATATCATTTACAAAATCACGCGTTGTGAGCGTCACAATTCTTTTTCTATCTTTCATATACACAACCTTTCTTAAGGGAGAGCGTCTCCCGTTTTTTCCGTATCTACTATAACACTTCCACAAAAATCGTCCCGCTATTCTTTTGGAAGATTCTTAAACGCATTAGCAACGGCTCGTCTCCGTTTGCGTTCCGCCAACCGGTCTCCCACAGCCAAGAGAACAAATTCTAGCCCGTTGAGAAGCATGGTAGCGCCAATGAGAATACCGATTGAGATCCCTAAAATCGATGGTTTGATAACGATGACCAGTCCGGCCGCGAGCATCAACAGACTCAGCAACATGACCGTCCAAAACAATCCTTTGCTAAACGAGCGGATCGAGAAAGCACCGACAAGAGCAAAGACAGCGTACGCGATAAACCAAAAGCCTATCACGAACATCAAGAAATTCGATGTCTCCGCCGGCTTGATCAAAAAGAGCAGACCCGCCGCAAATGAAAATATCGCCAGCGTTAAAGAGAACGAACTCTTCCATCCGTAAGCCGCGCGCATGCGGATAAAACGGATCACGAACGCCAGACTCGTCACAAGCGCAACTACCCCGACCGCCGTCAAGATAATGTCATATGTCTGCTTCGGGTAAACGAGCGAGAAAATGCCGCCCGCAATCAAGGCGATGCCGATTAAAAGCAACTCCCAGAACATTTTTTTATCTGATTTTATTTGATTATCAGCCACAACACACCTCCTGGTTTGAAGCCTAATCTTGGCTTCTTTTAGCGAAAGAACTGTTCCCTACTTCCCCGAGACGATCACATCATTGAAGGCAATCCAGGGGAGAACCGAACTTCCATCTTTTACGACCTCGGACGATATGGCGCGGATATTTAAAAGCAGTTCCGCCAAGTTACCGCTGACCATCGTCTCACTTAACGCACCTTTGACTTCGCCATTTTCAATCAGAAAGGTATTTTTTACGACACCGGAGAAATCACCGCTCGTACTGGGACTCCCGCCCGAGAAGCGCCCCACGAGAATCCCTCTGTCAATCTCCTTGATGATTTCATCAATCGATTCATCTCCCGGAGCCACTACGAAGTTGCCGAACACGCTGTTCTTTGAACGAGCAAAGCCTGTCTTTCTAGCCGCATAATCGGATAGGCGAAAGCTTTTTAAAATTCCATCGGCGATTAGATCGTAATCTTCCGAGAGATAACCTTCTGACGTGTGACGTTCGCCGGCAACCATATCAGGATGAAACGGGGCAAGACTAAAGGTAAATCGCGGATCAGCAACCTTTTGTCCCAGTTTGTCGCGCCAGACGCTTGTCCCATCTAGGATTACAGAGTCAGCGACAAATGTGCTGATGTAGTCATCGAGAAAACTGCCAAAACAACCCGGCACGAGCACCATGACGCCCTTAAACTTTTCTTCGAGCGCGCTTGTGTGTACCTGTTTCGAAACCAGAGCAAGATCACCAGCAAATGAGCCAAGTTCGATGAACGGATGGTCAAGCGTTGCGACGACCACGTCGGATCCAAAAAATGAAGACGTCTTGTCGCCTTCTTGTGCGTTAAACATAAGGGACACCGCATAAACCCCGCGGCGCGCCTGAAAGACGCTGCCCGTCGAGTAAAGCGCGCAACTCTCGCGGAAAAGATGTGAAACATACATTTCTTCGACACAAATCATCGGATAGCGCTCCTTGACGTCATCAAGAAACTCCTGGCAACGGTTGAGCAGTTTTTCTTCATCACAAACGAGTGATCCTTCTTCGAACAACTGTTCTGTGACCTCGGGAGCGAGCTGCCAGCAATCATCGGGATCGGCGGCCTCTGCTGAATCCAGACAGCGCTTTGCTCCCTCACGCAGATCGTCTTCACCGACTTTGTTTTGAGAAAGAACTCCGCGCTTCTGATCGCGTATCGCCATAAAACTCACAGAATCATTAAACAGAGTGCGATAGAGACTAAACTCACCCCACGTCGCATTGATCTCCCTGACAACTTCACGTGAGACAGCACATACCGCCTGCTCGGCACCTCCTGTCTGTAACGTCTCCAACCCAATTTTTGCTTTATTGATTAAAGTATTCACAACATCCTCTTTCTTGTGGCTCATCTTCCGCCCACGGTCAACCGGCAACGTACATGGGGTCCGCCCAGACCGACAGGCATGCGCTGCTTCTTGCCGCAAAAGCCTGAACTAGTCCACTCTATTTCATCGGAGAGCATATCAACACTCTTCAGCATCTCGAACGCAATACCGGAGATCGTTGTGTCGTAGAGAGCGCGCCCGAGCTTGCCTTTTTTGATCTCATAACCCACCGTAACGCCGAACATGAACTCACCCGTCAAGTCAGCTTGACCGTTATTCGTCTCAACGAAATAATAGCCGTCGTCGATGGAGGCAATCATGTCCTCCAGCTTGTCACGGCCGGGAATGATCGCAGTATTGCGCATCCGGATCAAAGGTTCATCGGAATAGAGCCAAGCTCGAGCATTCCCCGTGGGTTCGACACCAAAGTGTTTTGCAGACTCACGGTTGTGCATGTAACCCTTCAGAATCCCATTTTCAATCAAGATGGCATCTTTTGCCAGAACACCCTCATCATCCACATAGACGGGGAGCGGTGCCGGTTCGCCAAACGCCGTATGGGCGAAGTCGATCATCGAAACCATTTCACAAGCAACCGGTTGGTCGAGCAGATGTGCCGCGACAGAACCACCGAGGACAAGGTCGGCTTCAACCGTGTGCCCGACAGCCTCATGCGCCAGCATGCCAGCCAGAGTTCCGGACAGGATACACGTCTTTACGCCGGCCTCTGTGTAGATGGCCTCACGCTTTTTCATCAATTCAGTGTAAACCTCATCGGCGACTCGCTTGGCTTCTTCCAGATCTGCGAAATTCAGATCGAGGGTGCCGTGGCCGCCAAATGTTTTGGCGACTTCGATGGGGGCTCCGTCCTTTGATTCTGCTGCCATGACGATATAAACGTAGCTTCGTGGGATGACAACGTGCGCATCGTAACCGTCTGAGGTGGCGATCACCTTTTCAACGGTGTCACTCGTAGCGACGATAGTGCGGCTTGTAATGCCGGGACAGTGTTCCACGACATATGAGTCGAGCGCTCGGCAGACATCGAGATAGAAACGCTGCGTGACGCTCTGGACCGTTTCGGAAATCGGACGCGTCCCTCGTTCAATCGCTGGAAGCAATCCTTTGACTGGTCTGGCATGGTTCTCCAAAATTTCCGCGTTTGAAGTCGCCTCTTCAAGGACTCTTCTGGCGGAATCCTCCGTATATTCGCCCGTCGAAGAGAAACCGTAAACGCCCCTTTTTCGGACTCGCGCGCTCACGCCTGTGTAATCGCTGCTGCTATTCGCAACAAGCTGACCACATAAAAAAGTCGCTCTTCGCGCCTCATTGTACTGGGCGCGGAGTTCTGTCTCCGCACCATCCGCGAAATATTTTTTATATTCGAATATAGTTTCTTGTAACATGCTGTTCCTTTCTGCTAAACCTGCAAAAGCCCTTCATATACGAGATGGACTTGCAAGCATACTCAAGCTAATCCCTCGCCATCTTTAAAATCGTCTGACGCCTTCCGACGATAAATATCCATCTTCTTTTTAAAAAGTTCTGCGCTCGTCGGCGGTGTGAATGTAATAGCGTTTGCGCCTGCCTGGATTGTCTCCAGAATTGTTTGATCCGTCGGGCCGCCTGTCGCGATTATGGGGACATCGGGATAGCTTGCGCGAATTTTCTTTACGATATCAACCGTCCGCGTAGCACCACTCACATTGAGGATAGAAACACCTGCGGCAATGCGTGAACCAATGTCCATGAACTCCGACACAACAGTGCAGATGATCGGCGTATCCACCACCTCGGCAATGGCCCGGATTGTCTCCAGCGTCGTCGGTGAATTGACGACAAGCCCCATGGCTCCTTGCGCTTCAGCGAAAATAGCAATCTGCGCGCACCGTTTCCCTCCGGTTGTTCCGCCACCGACACCTGCAAAGACAGGAACAGGAGATATGCCGACAATCGCATAACTAATCGCGGGATGCGGCGTGAATGGATAGACAGCCATGACCGCGTCTGCGTTGTGGTTTATGATTTGCGCCACGTCGGTTGTGAATATAATTGACTTGATACGCCGACCATATATACGGATACCGGAACACTCGGAAATGATGGATGGCATATGTATGACATCTCTGCGGAGTGCCGTCGTGATATCGGGTATGTTTTTTCTTTTTTTAGGTAGTTCGTTCACCATCGAGCACCCCCTTTGACAAAGTGTCCTTTCATTTTACACGAACAAGGCGCGATCGATACGGTTTGTCATTTGGTTTGACACCAGTCGCGCTGGTAATTATGATACAAGCGTATGTATCATAGTGAATATCTGATTCTCACCGAAGGATAAAAGAATATACACAGCATATACTGACTAATCAAGACTTTTTCCTCGTAAAGGAGGTTATATTATGACAGAGCAGACCATTGTGATCATCGGAAGTGGGATCGCCGGACTATCCGCCGCAGACGCCGCCCGTAAAACAAACCCGGACGTTCGAATTATCATCCTATCGGAAAATCCACATCTTCCGTATCATCGCCCCCGACTTCCGGGTGTTGTGATGGATCCGACTAGTGCCGATAAAATCCTTCTCCACAACGAAGCCTGGTACGAATCCAACCGCTTTGAGCTTCGACGTGGAGTTGTCGTCAAGCAAGTCCACTCAGACAGACACGAGGTCGAACTCGAAGACGGCTCATTGGTTGCTTACGACAAGCTGATCCTCGCGACAGGCAGCCACAGTTTCTTACCGCCTATGGATGGATGCAAACACGAAGGGGTATTTACGCTCTGGACACTCGATGATGCATTCAAGATCTCTGACTATATTGAAAAAGCCAAATCGGCCGTCGTGATCGGCGGTGGACTACTCGGTCTTGAAGTCGCTTACGCATTGAAGAAACGCGGTCTTGAGACAACCATTTTGGAGCGCGATACTTCGCTCCTTGCCAGACAGCTCGATGAACGTTCCAGCGCCATGTTTCAGGAACAGGTCGAACGCGTCGGCGTCAATGTACTAAAAAACGCCTCCACTGAAGAGATTCTAGCCGACCCGAAAACCGGCAGGGTTTCCGGCGTCCGTCTGGAGGACGGCACGGTCATTGCCTGTGAGATTATTCTTGTCGCGACCGGCGTCCGAGCACGTGTCGAAGTCATGGACGGCGAGCCGATCGAGATTGACCGCCGCTTCGTCGTGAATAACCGTTTGGAAACCAATATCCCCGATATCTATGCGGCCGGTGACTGCGCAGTGATGGATGGCCTCTGGTTTGGGCTTTGGGCCGTATCCACGCGAGAAGGCAAAGTTGCGGGAACCAATGCGGCCGGCGGCGATGAGATCTGCGTGATCCCTACTCCGCCCTATCTCGTCAATACCATGGAGACTCGTATCGCGTCGGCAGGTGACATCAAGCCTAAGGATCCTGAAGTCACGTCCCAGATTTCTTTTGACGAAACACAGCTCACATATGACCGCAGAAATTTCCTCGGAGATAAACTCGTGGGATATATATTGCTCGGTGATACGACTCCGTTTTCAATGCTGAGCCGAGAGTTACAGCAGGAATAATTGATTATTTTCAATGGTTTATAGGCGCATGCGGACTGTCCTCTTGTCCGCATGTAATTTAAAGGGGAACGGACGCAAAAGCGCCAGAGTAAGCGAATCATGATTCCTTTAAGAGATAGCGAGCCAAGTCACAAAATCCCTTTTATTACGATCACCCTGATCGCCATTAATGTTGTCGTCTTTATTTATCAGTCGACGTTGAATCTATTGGATTTAGAGATATTTTTCCAGCGCTACGCCTTCACGCCACTCGGTTTCTCCCAAGCAATTCAGGCGAAAGAGCTTTACTGGCCACTTATTACAAGCATGTTTTTACACGGAGGCATCAGCCATCTCATCGGCAATATGTGGATACTCTGGCTGTTCGGAGACAATGTCGAGGATTTCCTTGGACCGATTAAATACGTCTTCTTTTATATCGGAACAGGGTTGATCGCTATCTTCGCGCATACGCTGTCTCAACTGAATTCCGATGTTTTCACACTCGGGGCCTCCGGTGCCATTGCCGGGGTCATGGGCGCTTACCTGATTTTGTACCCGCATGCGCGAATATTGACACTGGTACCGATTGTGCCTTTCCTCATCAATATCCCCGCATATGTATTCCTGGTTTTCTGGATTTTGTTACAGCTCTTGTCCGGAATCATGGGCGGAGCCGATGGTATAGCTTGGTGGGCACACATCGCCGGATTCTTGGGCGGTATGCTTATCTGCATCAGCGGTCGTAACTGCCGAGCAAACAGAAAAACAACATCGTGACGGCTGTTTTTTTAGAATGAACTTATTCCGTTTCGCTCGCTATCCGCGTACCTGCGACTGAGACACTACCTCGGCTTGTCTCTTTAGGTTTTTCCGCATAGATAAGGCTACTCTGTATGTATTCGCGTATGACCAAGCCGTGACCCCATTTCCGGGCGTAAGCTTGTGTTACTTGTTCACTGACTATTTGAATCTTCACAAAACCGATTTTGCTGAAAGCTCGTTTGATCTGCGCCGCAGACCAGGCACCGCCTACTCAAGTCTTCGCCATATGAGGATCGGCAACCCATTCGGGGGGAAGCGCTTTCTTGGTTGTGATATCGGAGATCGCGACACGGCCGCCGGGTTTTAAGACACGGAATATTTCGCGATAAACAGTCGGTTTGCGAAGTGACAGATTGATCACACAGTTGCTCATCACGAGATCAAGAGAATTATCTGCGCACGGAATTTCCTCAATTTCACCCTGAACAAAATGACAGTTTGTGAAACCTTGTTTTCCTGCAATCTCATTTGCCTTATTAACCATGCTCTCCAGAGCATCGACTCCGGTCACTTGTCCTGATTTGCCGACCGCTTTGGCGGCAATGAAGCAGTCAAGTCCCCTACCGGATCCAAGATCCAGTACGCTCTCACCTGGCTGTGGTTTCGCCAAAACGTGTGGATTACCGCAACCAAGTCCCAGATCAACTTCATCGGGAAGTGACTCCAGATCTTCGTCGCTATATCCCAGCGACTCGGTAATGGTTCGCGCGTCACCTTGAACACTTATCACTCCCGTAGACAAGGACTCATAGTGGTCGAGAATGGCTTTTTTTGTTTTATCTTTACTGTCCATCAGGCACTCCTCTTTGAAAACAACATGTCCTTATCAATTGTAACGGCTGTTCATTATCCTGAATCAGTACAAGGGGTACGAAACACAGGTAATTAGCATGCTAAATTGGAACCGGATACAAGAATCACGAGTGTCCCAGATCCGCAGATTTGTTTCTCTGCAGTTGCATAACTTTACATCCTCCAAATGTACTTGCCAAACTGGGACTAACAATCAAACTAAGGAGAATGATATGAACATCAAATCAACCATTGAAGATCTTGTAAAGAGAATCAAACAGGACAAAGGGTTTGCCAGCCTGTTCTCGAGTGACCCTGTCAAAGCCGTAGAGAAAGCTATAGGTGTTAAGCTCCCGGATGATCAGATCAAATCGATCATCGATGGTATTAAAGCCAAGCTTTCTGTCGAGAAAACGGGTGGCGCGATTAAAAAGGCCAAAGGTCTGTTTGGTAAAAAATAATCTCGAGTACGAACTGCCCTTGTTTGCGGCGATTGTCGGCTGACCAACTCTTTGTAGCTGGTCAGCTTTTTTTATTCTTAACCGGTTCATGATGTTATGATGAATTGGTCATAAACACCATGCCCGGAGTCAAGACCATGCCTTATTCAGAAGATAAAAATTGCAGCCCCGTGCTTGAATGCATTGCGACAAGTCTTTCGGACGCTCTTGCGATTCAGGGAGCGGGCGGCCATCGTATTGAACTCGTCTCCGCTCTCTGCGAAGGCGGTTTCACCCCGAGTGACGGTCTCGTACGTTTGGTTCTCGCCCGCGTAACAATTCCCGTCGCCGTCATGCTCCGACCAAACCGTTCTGGTTTTTACTACTCTGAAGCCGATCTCGAAGAAATGCGGAGCGATGCCCTAAGACTCCATGAGCTCGGCGTCCAGCACATTGTTACCGGGATTCTTGATGAGCATGGTATCGCCGACATAGACACGCTCGAACGTCTGCTTGACGGTACAGATTTTCACGTGACGTTCCATCGCGCCATCGATGAGTGTACGGATGTTGCACAATCTCTCGAACGGATCAACGCTTGTCCACGAATTACCCATATTTTGACCTCGCTTGGACGCGGCCATGTGATCGACAATCTCGAACGACTCGAATGGTACGCCAGGCATTCTCGACCCAAGTTGATTCTCGGAAGTGGTATCACGCTCAAGAACGTGTCGCAGATCGCTAAGGCAGCGATTCAGTTTAACGCAGATCTCCACATTGGCACGGCACTCCGCTACGGCAAAGCGATAGAACCGGTCGACCGCTTTATGCTCGAGAGTTTGTGCGATGTGCTAGGAGCGATGCCGGGCACCTCCCCCGCATGAACGGATCCAAATGTGGAGCCAGACTAAGCCGTTCTTGACATCCAGATCAACGAAGATGGTCCTAAAATCAGTGGCTTTTGATACGATTGGCTGTTCGAAAATAAATCACCGTATATTGCCCAAAAGTTTGGTAGATTGAGAGATGATATAATCGACCGTAGGATACGAAGGCGCTCGGTATCGATCAAAGATCGACCGAAGCCATTCAAGATAAAACAATTGAAAGGATGATAACAGAGCATGAAAGATATCAAAGGAACCAAGACGGAGGCCAATCTGCAGGAAGCTTTTGCCGGCGAATCCATGGCCCACACCAAATACCAGTATTATGCATCAAAGGCCAAGAAGGAAGGTTACGAGCAGATAGGTGCCTTCTTTGAGGAGACGTCAAGAAACGAAAAAGAGCACGCCAAGCTCTGGTTCAAGTTGCTTCATGGGGACGATATCCCCGCCACGACAGACAACCTGGAAGATGCAGCCGACGGCGAGCATTACGAGTGGACCGATATGTATGACGGGTTTGCTAAGGATGCTGAGGAAGAAGGCTTCAAAGACGTCGCGACAATGTTCCGTCTTGTTGCCGCTATTGAGAAACACCACGAGGCACGCTATCGCCGTCTCCTTGCCAACATCGAAGAGGATATCGTCTTTGAGAGAGAAGATGGCGAAACGGTTTGGATCTGCCGCAACTGCGGTCACCTACATGTTGGGAAAAAGCCACCCAAGCTTTGCCCCGCCTGCAAACACGATCAAGCCTATTTCGAGATTCACGCTGTCAACTATTAACCCATTGAGTCTCTGACAGAAGTGATGTTGTCTGTGATTTGAGCAGGCACCACTCGCAATACACACGAAGATTGAACTGCCCTCGACATGCTCGGGGGCAGTTTTCATTCTGACAATGCTTTCTTATCAAACCTTATAACTCCACTGGCGCTGGCACTGTTCTATCGCTTATGATAGGGCAGGTGCATTTAACGGCTAGTTACCCTATTCTATAAACTTCAAAACAGTTTGTGAATAACGTAATTTCATTGAAGAGGCGGTGGGTTTGTTGGACGATGCGACGAGAAAAAGAGCCACGGTGTGGGTAGCTATATTGACGTTCTCGGCAGGCTTCACAAATGCTGAGGCAACTATTGGCTCAACGTTTGCGGTGTCTCATCAGACGGGGAACGTCACACAGTTAGCAATCGCCATCAAGGATGGAAGCTGGACGTTGTTCGCTATCTATCTCGCCCTCATTGCCTGTTTCTTCATCGGTTCTGTCATCGCCGGCGCTCTGTTTTACCAGTGTGAGATTGGACGGTCCAAGCAGTATGGATTGTTTTCACTCACTCAAGG
>LSQX01094432.1_pt1 | contig 53616 bp, 47 predicted proteins | sample 654561 | NCBI WGS metagenome assembly LSQX01 (sample SAMN04489861, study PRJNA283612) | anaerobic digester metagenome | isolation source: 4 biogas reactors fed with cattle manure at either 37C or 55C with and... | place: Denmark: Kongens Lyngby | collected 2014 | reverse complement strand
GCATTTACCCGAATTGCAGCAACAATTACAACACATACAACAGCAATTGCAGCAGCAACAGCAGGCGTTGAAACAGCAGCAACTGGCTGTACAGGCAGTGGATATGCAAATTGCGAAAGCCGAAAGTGCAGCGCAGGCCTTTGCTGTACAGCAACAGCAGTTGCAAAATCAATTGGCACAGTTAGATGAGCAGCTCGAAGAAGATGCTATGCAAAAAGACGATCTGGAAATTGATTTGCATGCTTTGGCATTTAAACTTGAGCAGGCCTTGCCGCAGTATAAAACCTTGCAATTTCAGGTCGAGCAGCTAAACGAGCAATTTGATACAGCACAACAATCATTTCAGCAGCAGCAACAAGAGCTAGAGTTGCTGCGTCGTCAAGCAGTGCAAACCCAGCAGCAGACTGAATTATTGGAAAAAGATGCCACCTTCTTAAAAGCACAATATCAACAGATTGTGGCGCAAATGGAACAAGCCAAAAAGTTTGTTGATCCAGTCCAACTGGAATTACCTGCGCTGGAAACGCAGTTTAGCGAGCAGCAGCAACAGACTGAAAAACTGCAAAAAACTTGGCAGGAATGGCAAGTAGAATTGAACAGTGTGCAGTCCAAACAGCAGCAATTGACCGAACAGCGCCAGCAACAGCAGCAGCAAGATGAGCAGCTACGTGCACAGCTTGAAGAAAAGCGTTTGGCGTGGCAGTCGGCCAAGTCGGACTATCAGCATTATTCTGAACTGTTAAAAGATTTAAACAGTGAAATCATTACTGGTTTACAAATTGATGTGACTGCACATCAGCAGAAGCTGGCCAAAGCGCAGCAGCAGTTTGATAAATTGGGTGCAGTCAATTTGGCAGCTTCGGAAGAATATGAAGAAGTATCTGCCCGTTTTGAAGAATTAAGCCATCAAATTGAAGATTTGGAAAATACTGTGTCGCAGTTGCAGGCGGCCATGAAAAGTATTGATCAAGAAACTCGTAAATTGTTTATGAGTACTTTTGATCAGATCAATGCCGAATTGCAGGAGCTGTTTCCAAAAGTCTTTAATGGCGGTGAAGCGAGTTTGAGTTTGGAAGATGATTGGCAGTCTGGAGTAAAATTAATGGCACGTCCGCCAGGCAAGCGCAACAGTTCCTTAGCTTTACTTTCTGGTGGTGAAAAAGCACTGACTGCGTTGGCATTGGTTTTTGCAATTTTCCGTTTAAATCCAGCGCCATTTTGTGTGCTCGATGAAGTTGATGCACCGCTAGATGATGCCAACGTGGGACGTTTTTGTAATTTAGTAAAAGAACTTTCTGAACAAGTCCAATTCATTTACATTACACATAATAAACTTGCTATGACGATGGCAACCGACCTCTTAGGTGTTACCATGCCTGAACCGGGAACCTCAAAATTAGTAACCGTAAATTTAGAAGAAGCCGCAGAATACGGCCTAGTCGCGGAGGCATAATATGGAAATCACCACAATCGTTGGAATTGTCATCGCTATTATTATCATGGCGTTTGGTTTAAAAATGATTCTGAAAAAACCAGCAGATTCAGCGCCGTCATTGGACTCTGAATTGCAGTTTAATGCAGATAGTCAAAAACCAATTATTCCACGGCATGTACGTGATCAATTGCAGAGCGACGCCACTCCAGTTCGGGTAGAACCGACTTTGACTGCAGATGCCGTTCATGAACCCCTAGTTTCTGCCAAGACTGAACCACAGGCATTTTCTGATGATACTGCAGATAAAAGTACTGAAGCGACTCAATCTACGGCAAATCTACAGACCGATGTGTCAGCTCAAGATGCCTCTGAAACGACTGCTCAGGTAACGACTGAAACAGCGCCAGTAACTGCCGATGTCGCTGAGCCAAGCACTGCAACAGTATCGACCACATCTAACACGACCGAATATTCATTGTCAGATGAAATTCAACAGGTAATCGCAGAAACTGAGCCAAACACCAGTGAACAGGCCAAAACATCAAATGAATACAGCCTGAATCAACACATTGAAACTGCGGAAATTTCAGAATTTAACGAAGAAAGCAGCATTTTAGATTCGCACTTGCATGAACAAAAAATCATGGATGAAGAAAGTGCTTTGGCCACAGCGGAATCTTTTATTGCGCTGAATGTATTCCCAGAGCGTCGCATACTTTCGGGTGATAAAGCTTTAAAAGTATTGATGAAATACGGTTTACGTTTTGGTGAAATGTCATGTTTCCATCGTTATAACGAAGATGGCACTAAGCTATTATTCTCTGTGCTACAAATTAATGATGAAGGCGCAGATGGCTTTGATTTAGAAACGCTATCGACTGAACAGGTTAAAGGTTTGGCATTTTTCCTCGCTTTACCGCATAGCGATGTGCAAAATGCTTTTGACACCATGGTTAGTATTTCGGGACTGATTGCGCGTGAAATTGATGGTACGGTCTATGACCAAAACCATTTGGAATTTACCCCGCAACTACGTGAGCACTGGCGTCATCAAGCGATTGATTATCGTGCGGGTCAGGCAAGTCATAGCTAACATGCTGCATTTGTGCGCAATGTAAGCATAATTGCGTAGAGTATTATTGATCAAAGTGATCTGAGATAAATTGCAACTTGTGGTAGGCATTTTTATAATGCTGTCAGCAAAATGGTAGCCTCGGCTACATAGAAACAGAAGGGCGGAACAAGACCGCCCTTTTTTATGGTGGAAAATATGTCTGTAGATTTAACTGTCGTGGCGCAAATGCGTCAATTGATTCAACTGCTTGCCAAGCACAATCATGCCTATTATGTGATGGATCAACCGACAATTGCAGACAGTGAATATGATCAGCTTTTCCATCAGCTCAAAGCGCTAGAACAGCAATATCCAGATTTGGTGCAGCCTGATACCCCAACCAATAAAGTTGGTGGTACGCCTTTGGCAAAATTTACCAGTGTGACCCACACTGTACCGATGCTGTCTTTAGGCAATGTTTTTAATCAGGAAGAATTATTTGCCTTTGCACGACGTGTTGAAGAGCGCTTGCCTAACCAAACTATTGAATACGATGTTGAACTCAAATTTGATGGTTTGGCCATTTCGCTTTGGTATGAGCATGGGGTATTGGTGCGTGGTGTGACCCGTGGTGATGGCGAAACAGGAGAAGATATTACCCACAACGTCAAAACTATCCGTAATTTGCCTAAAGTCTTGAGTGCGGATACAACTACCATTCCTGAATTTTTGGAAGTGCGTGGCGAAGTGCTGATGCCAAAACTTGGCTTTGAAAAATTTAACGCTGCCAATACAGCCAAAGGTGAAAAAACTTTTGCCAATCCACGCAATGCAGCAGCGGGCAGTTTACGTCAGTTAGACCCAAATATTGCCGCATCGCGACCTTTGGCATTCTATGCTTATGGCATTGCGCAATGTGTGCCGCATCATGGGCAAAGTACCATGTCAGACAGTTTAACGTGGTTGGAACAGTTTGGTTTTGAAATTGGCGAACGTCATTTTGTTTGCAAGAGCATTCAGGAAGTTCAAGCCGCTTATGAACAAATTAACCTTGAACGCCCGAATTTAAGCGTTGAAATTGATGGCATGGTGGTCAAGGTCAATGAGCTGAAACAGCAACAGCAATTGGGTTTTTTAAGTCGTGAACCACGTTGGGCAACTGCTTATAAATTCCCTGCCGTGGCGGCTTTAACCACCATTGAAAATATTGACTGGCAAGTAGGTCGTACAGGTACGCTAACCCCTGTAGCACGTTTAAATCCAGTCGCAGTGGGTGGTGTGACAGTATCTAATGTGACCTTGCATAATATTGGTGAAATTCACCGTTTGGATGTGCGTTTAGGCGATACCGTTAGCGTTTACCGTAGTGGCGATGTGATTCCGAAAGTGGAAAAAGTCTGGCCAGAATTCCGCCCTACAGATGCACAGGAAGTCCATTTGCCAGAACAATGCCCAGTGTGTGATTCACCTGTGGTGATGCCTGAGGGTGAGGCACTGGCACGTTGCTCGGGTGGTTTGTATTGTGCCGCACAACGTATTGAGGCGATTCGTCATTTTGTCTCACGTAAAGCCATGGATATTGAAGGTTTGGGCGATCGTTGGGTCGAGTCCTTGCTGCACCTGAACTTACTGCAAAATGTGGCGGATATTTATCATTTGCATGAACACCGTGATGCCTTGCTCAGCATTGAAAAAATGGGTGAAAAGTCAGTTCAGAACCTGATTGACTCGATTGAAAATAGTAAAAAAACCACATTGGCAGCGTTTATATATGCTTTGGGGATTCGGGGTGTGGGTGAAACCACAGCACGCATGCTTGCCAATACTTTCCAGACTTTAGAGGCTTTACGTAAAGCTGACCTAGAAGCATTAAAGAAAACTCCAGATGTGGGAGACATTACCGCAGAATGGATTTTAGACTTTTTCCAAGCACCGCATAATTTAGAAGTATTGGACCGATTATTGGCAGCAGGCATTCATTGGGATGCTCCGATAGCACCAACACGCCAGCCGTTAAATGGTGAGAGCTGGGTGATTACGGGTACTTTAAGCCAAATGGGACGTGATGAAGCAACGCAATTATTGCAAGCGTTGGGTGCACGGGTCAGCGGCAGTGTGTCAGGCAAAACCAAATGTGTTGTGGCAGGTGAGAAAGCTGGCTCGAAGTTGGAAAAAGCTGAAAAGTTGGGTGTGCAAGTGATGAATGAAGCTGAGTTTATTCAGCTCATGCGGGAATATGGTGTACTTGAATAAGCATCAACTATGCACATTTTATCCGCTTTAAGAACAAAGGCACTTCCATGATGAAGTGCCTTTGTTTTATATAGAGAAGTTGACGATTTAGCGTTTTTTGACAATCCCGTCATCAATCAATTGCTGAAAGTGCTCTACCAAACTGGTTTCAATATTGCGGTAGCGCATGTTTAATTCACGCTGACTTTTTTCCGCATGAAAATAAATCGGGTAGCCCATATTCAGTTCCACAAATTTACGGGAAAAACCAAGTAAAGGGCCAAAGGCTTTAAAGGCAAATTTAGGCAACTGATTACGTGGGAACGGATATTTACGGCCAAAATGCAGCGCTAAAATTTTGCCCATTTCCAGTAAGCTGAATGTACCACCACTAATAATATAGCGACCTTGCGCTGCAGGGTTGAAAGCGGCTTGAATGTGGGCATCGGCAACATCACGTACATCTACAATACCATTCCACATGGCTGGCACACCTGCTAGCGTTAAGCCATTGGCAAATTGCAAGAGAACCTCCACGCTGCCCGATTGCGTGTTTTTGGTTAAGGATGGCCCGAGCACCAAAGCAGGGTTAATACAGACCAAATCCCAGCGTTGCTGTGCTTGTACCATTTCCCAAGCTTTACGTTCTGCTGCTACTTTTGAATAAGGATAAGGCTGATGTTCAGGACTACTGGTCGTATTCCAATGGCTTTCATCAAAACGGTTGTGTGCAGTCTTTAAAATATCAATCGCATCACCATAGGTTGCGGCAATACTAGAGGTGACCACCACACGCTTTACCGATGCAGTACGGTTAACACTGTTTAAAACATTTTCGGTGCCAATCACCGCAGGTTCAATAATGTCTTTTACTGCGTCTTTATAATTGGTGACCACAAAGGGTGAAGCCATGTGCAGCACAATTTCACAGCCCTGCATGGCGGCATCAAACGCACCATCTTCAAGTAAGTTGGCCTGAAATAATTGCAAGCTGCCAGTGCTGTTGGCTGCAATATCGGTCAGGTGCTGAAAACTGTGGGTTTTGTTGAGGTCACGGACTGTGGCATGCACTTGATGACCTTGCTCCAATAAGTTTTTAATCACCCAACTGGCAATATAGCCTGTTGCGCCTGTGACTAAAATGGGTGCAGAGGGATTTAGATTTGTCATTATTTTACGTAAGTGATGGAACTTGTGGCTATGATAATGCAGCTGGGTTTTAAAATCCGCTTTTCGGGTATTTTTCACAATACCCGAACGTCAAAATGAGTTTTCATTCTGTATTTACAAAATGATGCAAAATCATTGTGTTGTCATTTTTATTGCACCGTTTTTCCAAGCGTTTGTTTTATATATGGGAATTTTTAAACTAAATTGCAAATGCGTATGTTTCTCATTTTAATTTTATAAAAATCATAGGTTTACAATAATTAACTTTTGCAATTTAAACCGAATATGTCCATAATGACTAGATCAAGAAAGGGAGTGAAGAAAATGCGTGGCAATCCAGAAGTCGTAGACTATCTAAATATGTTGATCGGTGGCGAACTGGCTGCTCGCGATCAATACCTGATTCATTCGCGTATGTATGAAGATTGGGGCTTAAGCAAAATTTTTGAGCGCATTGACCATGAAATGCAGGAAGAAGCGCAACATGCAGATGCCTTGATTCGCCGTGTGTTATTCCTTGAAGGCACACCGAATATGCAACGTGATGATGTTGATGTGGGCGAAGATGTGGTGTCTTGCTTAAAAGCCGATTTAAAACTGGAATACGAAGTGCGTGAAAAATTGGCGCAAGGCGTAAAATTGTGTGAAGAAAAAGGCGACTATGTCAGCCGTGATATGTTGCGTCAGCAAATGAGCGACACCGAAGAAGACCACACTTACTGGTTAGAAAAACAATTACGTTTAATTGAGCTGATTGGTTTGCAAAACTACATTCAATCGCAAATGTGATGTAAACAAATACCCCAAAGCCCGATCTATTCAGATCGGGCTTTTTTATCTGTGTTTTAAATTGAACAAGCTATGATGGCTGAGCAGATTGGGTATACTGAAGCTATTTTTCAATTTGAGAGTAAGCAGCGTGCAACAACAAATTTTATTGATTACGGGCTGGGGCGGTGGCACTGCTTTATTGAACCCATTGCAGCAAGCTTTGATTGCACAAGGTTTTCGGGTTGAACTGATCAATATTTTTAACGCTGCCGATGCACAAGTGTTACAGCAACAGGTGGAATTGGCACGCCAGTTTGATGTGATTATGGGCTGGTCACTCGGCGGTCAATTGGCAACACTACTGGTCGATGCGATTGCCCATCAATATGCAGAATATAAAACCTTAATCACGATTGCGTCTAATCCGTGTTTTGTGGCACACGCAGGGTGGGATACCGCTATGCCTTCAGCGACTTTTGCTCAATTTAAACAATCTTTTGAACAAGACCCAATTCTGACGTTAAAGCGATTTGGTTTTATGGTGTGTCAGGGTGTCAGCAGCAGTAAAACCGATTTGCTGCAATTGCAAAGTTTGGTGCAGGCACAGCCTCAATCTTTACTCAAACACGGTTTGGCTTTACTGGAAAACCTAAACTTGGTGAATAAGCTACAACAGTATGTAGGTCAGCAGTACCATATTTTTGCCGAGCAAGATGTTTTAGTTGATTGCAAAGTTGCTACTAAACTTCAAAATTTAGCTGCAAAGTTCTTAAGTGTAGATGTTATATCAGGCTCGCATGGGCTGCCATTGTTCCATGCAGATGAGCTGACTAGCAAAATCTGCCAATATTTACAGAAAAATCCGTCAACTCAGGGATAAGTGACAAATCTCGCAATTTATTTTGCAGGCAGACAGGTTTAAGATTTACGACAGCTTAGTTTTGTAATTTCAAGGATGAGGACAGGATGACAGAACAGATGGATTTGGCTTTTGATCGTGAACATCTTTGGCATCCTTATACCTCTATGACTCAGCCGCTGCCGACTTTCAAAGTAAAGCGGGCATTTGGCAGCACCATTGAACTTGAAGATGGTCGTCAATTGATTGATGGTATGTCATCGTGGTGGTGCGCGATTCATGGTTATAATCATCCTGAACTGAACCGTGCTGTCACAGAACAACTCGACAACATGGCACATATCATGTTTGGTGGTTTAACTCACAGCCCAGCCATTGAACTTGGGCGTTTGTTACTGCAAATCACGCCACCAAGTTTAGATAAAATTTTTTATGCAGATTCAGGTTCAGTTGCGGTAGAAGTCGCCTTGAAAATGGCCGTGCAATATTGGACTGCACAAGGCAAGCCTGAAAAAACCAACTTTATTACCACTCGTTCTGGCTATCATGGCGATACATGGAATGCCATGTCAGTCTGTGACCCTGTCACAGGGATGCATCAGGTTTTTGGCTCAAGTCTGGCACAGCGTTATTTTGTTTCCGCACCGCAAGTCGCATTTGATCAAGAGTGGAATCCTGACGATATTGCAGAGCTGGCGCAAAGTTTGGCAGACCAGCATCACAATATTGCTGCCATGATTATTGAGCCAATTGTGCAAGGTGCAGGCGGTATGCGCTTTTATCATCCCGAATATTTGCGTCAGGCTAAATTGCTCTGCGAACAATATAATGTTCTGCTAATTTTTGATGAAATTGCTACAGGGTTTGGACGTACAGGCAAGCTCTTTGCATGGGAACATGCACAAGTCGAACCTGATATTATATGCATAGGCAAAGGGCTGACAGGCGGTTATATGACTTTGTCTGCAACCTTGACCACAAAACAGGTGGCAGAAACGATTTCGCAAGGTGAAGCAGGTGTGTTTATGCACGGCCCGACCTTTATGGGCAATCCATTGGCCTGTGCGGTTGCGCTAAAAAGCACTCAATTATTATTGTCACAAGACTGGCAAGCCAATATTCAACGTATTCAGCAGCAACTTGAACAGCATTTAACGCCATTAGCGAATTTGGCATGGGTGCAGGATGTGCGGGTGCTCGGTGCTATTGGTGTCGTGGAGTTGAAACATGCGGTAGATATGCAACGTCTACAACAACAATTCGTGCAACGTGGTATTTGGGTACGTCCATTTGGAAAATTGGTATATGTGATGCCACCGTATGTGATTACAGCACAAGAGTTGGATACGTTGTTGCAGCAGCTGGTAGCCGTAGTGTGTGAAATGCAGGAAGCAGACGCATGAATTTACTTGACCACTACGCAGAACAGCTCGATCAACTTCGTCAGCAAGGTAATTTTCGTCAATTTCGCAGTAATCAGCAACACGGCAAAATGATTGAAATTCAGCAACAACACATGCTGAACTTATCTTCCAATGATTATTTGGGTTTGGCCTCTGACTTGCGCTTGCGTGAACAGTTTTTTGATGAAACGCCAAATACTGAACGCTTGATGAGTGCATCTTCATCACGTTTGTTAACAGGAAATTTCCCTGCCTATGAACAGCTTGAAGCCGAGCTGAGTCAATTATTTCATGGACGTGCCGCCTTGCTGTTTAACAGCGGTTATCACATGAATATTGGTATCTTACCCGCCTTAGCAGATGCAAAAACGCTCATTTTGGCCGATAAACTGGTACATGCCAGCATGATTGATGGGATTCGCTTGTCATCTGCCAAATATTTGCGTTATCGCCATAATGATTTGGCACATTTGCAGCAATTGCTCAGCCAATATCATGCCGATGATAATTATGAACGCATTATTGTGGTGACCGAATCCATTTTTAGTATGGATGGCGATGAAACTGATTTAGCTGCTTTAGTGGCGCTTAAACAGCAATTTGCCAAAGTCATGTTATATGTAGATGAAGCACACGCCATTGGCGTACGTGGCGTGCAAGGTTTAGGTTGTGCTGAACAATATGGCGTGATTGATGCAATTGATTTTCTGGTCGGGACTTTTGGTAAAGCCGTTGCTTCGATTGGGGGATATTTGATTTGTGATCCGATTATCCGTGATTACTTAATTAATCGGATGCGTCCACTAATTTTCAGTACCGCACAACCACCTGTTTGTATGGCATGGACACAATTCATGCTCAAGCACATTGTGCAAATGCAGGCACAGCGTCAGCATTTGGCTGCCTTGAGCCAATATATGCAGCAGGGGATTCGTGCACAAGGCTTTGCGTGTCCATCTAGCTCACAAATTGTTCCTGTGATTATCGGCGACTCCAGTGCAACCGTAACTAAAGCTCAACAATTACAGGCCGCAGGTTTTTATGTGATGCCTGTGCGCCCACCCACCGTACCGCAAGGCAGTTCACGTTTGCGCATTTGTTTAAATACGCAATTTGAAACAACAGACTTAGCNNCCGTTGCTGAGCATGCTTTGAGTATCTTGGCATGAGTATAGATAAAGCACAGGTCGCACAGCGTTTTGCCCGGGCACATGCAAGTTATAAATCGCATGCGGTGGTACAGCAGCAAATTTGTCAGCATTTAATCACTAAAATGCAGCAATGTTTTGTGCAGCACTCAAGTCATACACAGCCTTGCACAGCACTATCGCATGTACTTGAAATCGGTTGTGGTTCAGGCAATTTGACTGACTTGTTGTTAAGCAAGTTTGATATTCAGCAGCTGACTTTAAATGACTTATATACTGAAGTTTTACAGCCTTATCTGCACTTGCCGCATACAACAACACACATTCACGGTTTAATTGGCGATATTGAACAGTTGGCTTTTCCTGAGTCGTTGGATTTAATTTGTTCCAGTTCAGCCCTGCAATGGGTTGAAGACCTAGCTGCTTTACTACACAAGGCCCATCAAGCGTTAATACCACATGGATATTTGTGCTTTTCGACATTTGGCCCTCAAAACTTGATGGAAATGAAGCAACTAACAGGGCAGGGCTTAGACTATTTCAGTGCAGCTGAGTTTCAACAACGGCTGCAACAGCAAGGCTTTGAAGTGCTACATTGTTCAGAGCAATTACAGCAACTGAATTTTCAGCATCCCAAACAAGTTTTACAGCATTTAAAAGCCACAGGGGTGACAGGCACCGCGCAAGGTCAGCGTTGGAGCAAAGCCAGTTTAATGCATTTTTATCAGGGCTATGAACAATTTAGTCAGCAGCATCCCACCCTGCCAAAAAGCTATACATTGACCTATCATCCTATTTATTGTCTTGCACGGAGAATGCCATGACCGCCCAAGTGTACTTTGTCAGTGGTATAGACACAGGTATTGGTAAAACCTATGCTACAGGTTATTTGGCCAAGACTATGAATGCCCAAGGCATTCGTACCATCACTCAAAAATTGATTCAAACGGGCAATCAGCATATTTCTGAAGATATTGAGCAGCACCGTAAAATTATGGGTAGTGAATGGTTACCTGAAGATGATGACAAGCTGACCATGCCTGAAATTTTTAGCTATCCTGCTTCACCGCATTTGGCAACACAAATTGATGGTCGAGAGATTGATTTTGCCAAAATTGCAGCAGCAACAGAACAATTGGCTGCTAAGTATGATGCGGTGTTATTAGAAGGTGCAGGTGGTTTAATGGTGCCGTTAACTACAGATTTACTCACCATCGATTATATTGAGCAAAAACAATATCCTGTGATTTTAGTCAGTTCAGGGCGACTGGGCAGCATTAACCATACCTTGCTGAGTCTTGAGGCGCTTAAAACACGTGGTTTGAATGTGTATGCACTGGCCTATAACTTAAATGATGAATCGCAAGACCCTTTAATTTCGCAGGATACTGCCAAGTATTTAAAAAATTATTTGGCTCATAGCTTCCCAAATGCACAGTGGATTGAAATTCCTGTATTAGCAGCTGCTGAATCTTGATTTGAAACGCTTTAAATAGCAGTCGGAATGTAATGATCCAAAATGCAAAAAAGCCACTGTGAAAGTGGCTTTTTTGTTGTGTATTAAGTTTTCAGTTTTGATATAGAAAGCTTAAAACTTTTTAAAGCTTTTATTGCCAAATGGTTTACGTGGTGCATTTTCTTCACGGCGTTCACGGTTGCCAAAACTGTTACCGTCTTGGCGCTGTTCACGATTGCCGTAGCTGTTGCCGTCTTGGCGACGTTCACGGTTGCCGTAGCTATTACCTTCTTGACGATAGTCACGGTTACCGTAGCTGTTGCCATCCTGACGGCGTTCACGCTGAGCATATTGGTTGCCTTCACGACGCTCACGGTTGCCATAGCTATTGCCATCTTGACGACGTTCACGTGGTGCTACAAAACCTGTATTTTGCGCAGTTTCTTCTGTGTCGCGGCGTTGCTGACGCAGGAAACCACCACGACGTGCTGCCAACGGTTTTTCCTGCATACGTTCATTGCGGCGTTTTGCCATGCCGTACAAACCTGTGCCTTGACGTGGTTTAAGTTCTACCGCTTTGGCAAGGTTGTCGATGTCATTTTTATCTAATTCCATCCAGCGACCTGTACGCAATTCACGCGGTAAAATCACGGTACCGTAACGAGTACGTAATAAGCGGCTGACTTTCAAACCTTGTGATTCAAAAATACGGCGAACCTCACGGTTACGACCTTCTTTAACCACCACTTGATACCAGCGGTTAATACCATCACCGCCAATTTCAGAGAAAGATTCAAACTTGGCAGGGCCGTCATCTAGCACGACACCGCGCAGCATGTTGTTTTTCAGTTGTGGCGTCACTTCACCCATAACGCGAACCGCATATTCACGTTCAATTTCGTTAGATGGGTGCATTAAACGGTTGGCGAGTTCACCATCATTGGTAAATAACAATAAGCCTGTCGAGTTAATATCCAGACGACCAACCATCACCCAGCGATCATTTGCAATTGCAGGTAGGTTGTCAAATACAGTTGGGCGCTGTTCTGGGTCATTGCGTGAGCAAATTTCGCCTTCTGGTTTGTAATAAATCAGAACACGACGACGAATTTCATCTTCAATTTGGAACTGAACTTTACGACCATCGATGCGAAGCTCATCACCTGGTTCGATTCGTTCACCCACTTGGGCAACTTGGCCGTTGACACTCACACGACCAGCGGCAATGACTTCTTCCATATAACGGCGAGAACCCAAGCCTACTCGTGCGAGTACCTTTTGCAACTTTTCACTCATGACAGCACAACCTTAGAAATGATCATCAACAGTTTACCTATTCAAGACACAGACGCAGATGCATCGAGTGCCATGAAAGCTTCCTTGGCATCCTGTAGGGGAGGCAATTGGCTTAAGGAATTCAAGCCAAACGCATTTAAAAATTGGGGCGTTGTAACTAACAACGCAGGTCTTCCTGGGAGTTCTCGAAAGCCAGATTCCTTAATCCAGTTCCAGTCAAACAATGTACGTAAAATTTGACTATTGTTTGATACTCCGCGAATTTGTTCAATATCTGCACGGGTCACAGGCTGGTGGTAGGCAATCACGGCCAATATTTCCAGCATAGAGGGTGAAAGTCTAGTCGGACGTTCAGGCCACACCTGTGTAATAATTGTACGATACTTTGCCCGTACCTGAAAACGAAAACCTTGAGCGGTTTCGATCAGTTCAATCGAGCGACCATGTTGTAGCATGGCAAGTTGTTGTAAAAACTGACGTAATTGTGTTTTGCTATATTTATCCTGAAAGGCTTCTTTTAGGCGCGCCAAAGACACTGCGCTATCACTGGCAAAAATAATAGCTTCAAGTTGCATTAGCAATTCATGCTGTTGCTCACCTTCAGACAGGTTTGAAACAATCTGTTCTGAGTTCATGCCTGCGCCCCTTGAATACTCAATGGTGCTTCAATACCACTGCTCACAATGCATACCTTCTGCTGGCGAGTCAGTTCTAAAATAGCCATAAACGTCACCACCATACCCATTCGCCCCTGACTTGGCTTGAGTAGCGCATCAAAACTGAGAATTTCACCCGAGGCGAGTTTAGCTTCAATAAACGCAATTCGTTCTTCGAGCAAAACAGGTTCTTGCAAAATTTGATGGGTCACAGGTTCAGGACGGTTAAAAATGCAGAACAACGCATCACGTAATTGATCGGCCGCATAGCCGACATTATTCACAGCAGTGTGTCCTAAGCCAACATTGGTGGCAAAGGTATCACGTTCTAAAACTGGCATTTGCCCAAGGCGTTCCGCCGCTTGCTTGACTCTTAAATATGTTTCTAGGCGGTCAATCAGCTCTTGTTTCGGGTCTTTCTCAATTGCACTGGCGCTTGGTGCTTTTGGCAATAACAGCCGTGATTTTAAATCGGCCAATAGTGCAGCCATCACCATATAGTCAGCAGTGAGCTCAATATTCAGTGATTTCATGGCATCCATATACGACAGATATTGCGATGCAATGGGGGCAATATCTAACTGGAGTAAATCGAAGCCATTTTTTTGAATCAGGTAAATTAGAAAGTCGAGTGGTCCTTCGAAATGCTCTAACAGAATTTCAAATGCTGCAGGAGGAATATATAAATCCTCTGGAATCGACTCTTGCCATTCATCTAACACACGAATGTGTTGGGCAGGTTCCATCGCATTGTGGAGGGATTGATTCATTACAGTATTGGGCCACGCGAATTTTCAAAAGCATGCAAACGCTATTTCCGCTTTAGATAGGAGGAGCGGTAGAGAAATAGCACAAAATTAATAGCGGCTAGTCTAAAGGATATCGTGGTTGAAATAAATCTGTTCTACAACCAAATGTCAAAAAAAGCCAAAAATAAATAGGGGTATTTTCTTGGGTGATGATGTTACAAAGATAACAAATACAGCGTGAATAAAAGGAGTGCTTATTCAAAAGCACTCACATCACCCACACCACGACGTACAATTTGCGGGCTGTCACCCGACAAGTCCACAATACTGGTGGTGCTGAGTGTGCCTAAGCCACCATCAATCAGTACGTCTATGCGTTTGCTGAGCTGTAAATCAATCTCGTAAGGATCATCTAAAGGGTCTTCCTGACCTGGTAAAATCAGGGTGCTGGTCAGTAAAGGTTCACCCAGCTCTTTCAGCAGCATGCGGCAAATTGGATTGCTTGGAATACGCAAACCAATGGTTTTTTTATTCGGATGCATTAAGCGACGTGGCACTTCACTGGTCGCAGGTAAAATAAAGGTCGTCACCGCTGGGGTATTGTTTTTTAGTAGACGATACATGGCATTGTCTACTTTGGCGTAGGTGGCAATGTCAGATAAATCGGCACAAATAATGGCGTATTGGTGTTTAGCACCTAAACCACGAATTTGTGAAATACGCTCCATCGCATTTTTGTTACCAATCTGGCAACCAATTGCATAGGCAGCATCGGTTGGATAAACCACCACATCGCCCGCGCGTATGCGTTCAACCGCTTGGCTGATGAGACGCGGCTGCGGATTTTCAGGATGTACTCTTAAATGCAACATATGAATTCCCTCAGTGCGTAATTGTGTTCGTCGCTTCATTATGAAAGGGGGTGGATGTCACTTGCAATCATTGCCCCATGCTTTATTGCATTTAATCTAGATTTTTACGTTCAAATTCTTCAATTTGTAATGTTTTGCCACCTCGGGTGCAGTAACAAATACATTCAATCAAGCGTTTTGCATCGCGTGGTAATTTGGCTTCGCCATTAAAATAACGCTGCACTTGTGCAAAGACATTGTCTTTAAAAGTGCTGCCATCTCCACCTTCACCCGTCAGGTTGTCTAAAGACACGCGGAATTTACGCCCAAACGCTTGAGCAAACAGCCATTCTATTGCCTGCGGCTTTATTTCGACTTGTTCAAACAAGGCTTGTTGTTCTTGAGTGCGACCATCGGGGGCATACCAATAGCCTAAATCGGACAATAGGCGGCGTTGTTCACCTGCAATGGTCCAGTGGCTAATTTCATGCAGTGCACTATTAAAGAAGCCATGCGCAAATTGAATTCGTGCAGGTTGGTCTGTTGTTGCAGGAAAGTACTCAGGTTCAAAGTCACCTTTGACCAAGTTCACATTTAGGTGGGAAAACCAGTGATTAAAGTGTAAGATGAGCCAGTCCACCTGTTCCGCTTCTGTATTCAGTTTGGCCCAGTCCGAGAGTTGCACTTGGGGGGGCGAAGTGTCAGAATTGGTGGTTGGAAGTGTGCTCACAAGTGATGAAAAATTCACTTCTGTTTGCGGCTGCAACAGATGCATGACTGTGTTACCCAAAATTGGTCTGTCTAAATAAGTACAAAATTGTATCTTAATCTTTGACAGAGTACTGATGAATTTGTAGAATTGCCGCCTTAATTATGTCAGCAAATACCTTTCCGGCACAGATTGAGCCGTTTAAATGGGCTGAACAGGGCTTTACATGGTCAGGTAACCTGCCATTGTCTCGCTTTGCTCGTATCGCCCGTGAAGCTGTTGGATCAATTGATGATCAATTGGTTAACATAGACTGTAAGCTATCAATGGATGCGTATCATCGCATTGCATGGCTAGATGGTCATATTGAAACGAAAGTTCCAATGGAATGCCAGCGTTGCTTGGGTTCTGTAGAAATAGACCTCGTTTCAGATTTTCATCTAGCTCTTGTGGATGATGAGTCACTGATAGAGCGCTTGGATGAGGATGCTGATTTCATTGTATTAGGTGAAAGTGAAGCCACCAGCAAAGGCGATTATGACTCGCCAGCGACGGCTAATTTACTGACACTTATAGAAGATGAATTGTTATTGTTGTTGCCTTTATCTCCTAAGCATGATGCTTGCGAGCATAAGCATCAACCTGCCATTCAGAACATTGCTGAAGAAAAACGTGATAATCCGTTTGATGTTTTGGCAAGTTTGAAAGGTAAACTTAACTGAAAATTATGTTATAATTTCCAGTTAAGACAACTCAATTTGTTCTGATCCATTTTTTCGATCTTTGTAAGGAGCCATCATGGCCGTTCAGCAAAACCGTAAAAGTCGCTCTCGCCGTGACATGCGCCGTTCACATGACGCTTTAACCGAGAATGCATTAACTGTAGACCAAGCTACTGGTGAAACTCATCGTCGTCACCACGTAACTAAAGATGGTTTCTACCGTGGTCGTCAATTATTCGCTAAAGCAGCAGATGCTGAATAATTGGTGATGTATTAAGCGTCAAGCTTAGTAGAAAAAATGGGAGCGTAAGCTCCCTTTTTTTGTGCCCGATTTTTGTTGTATTTGGCAATTACTAAAAGCAAAATTAAGTGTTAAATTTTCGCTCCATAACTGAGCTTACATGAGAAGGTGTGGGTTGTAGTGGCTAAAAACTACAATTTGCGCATCTTAATTAAAGGATTTTTTATGTCTGCTAAACGACTCGAGCAAGCGGCTCAAGCCACTAAAACTGCATTTGTCTTTCCTGGTCAAGGCTCACAAAAAGCCGGTATGTTGGCTGAGCTTGCAGAACAGTTTAGCGGTGTGCGCGAAACATTTGCGGAAGCCTCTGAAGCAATTGGCTTTGACTTATGGCACATTGCACAAAGTGGTGAAGGTTTAGACCAAACAGAATTTACTCAGCCGGTATTACTCACTGCAAGTATCGCATTATGGCGTGTGTGGTTAGAGCTGGGTGGTGTTGCACCAAAATACTTGGCAGGGCACTCATTAGGCGAATACAGCGCATTGGTTGCAGCAGGCAGCCTAAGCTTGGGCGATGCAGTCAAATTGGTGAACTTACGTGGTAAGTTAATGCAAAATGCTGTACCACAAGGGCAGGGCGCTATGGCGGCTATTTTGGGTCTTGAAGATGCCAAAGTGCTAGAGCTATGTGAACAAGTCAATGTGCAAGGTCGTGGCTCGGTAGAAGCAGCGAACTACAACGCGCAAGGCCAAGTCGTGATTGCAGGCGATAAAACTTTAGTCGAAGCTGTAATGGCATTGGCCAAAGAAAATGGTGGTAAAGCCATTGCCCTGCCTGTATCTGTACCTTCGCACTGTTCATTGATGAAACCTGCGGCAGAACAGTTTGCACAAGCTTTGGAACAAACTGCCATTGAGCTACCGCGTATTCCTGTAATACAAAATGTCAACGCTGGAATCGCGGCAGATGTTGCGCAATTAGGTCAGGCACTCACTGCGCAATTGTATCAATCGGTGCAGTGGACACAAACTATGCAATACCTACAAGATCAAGGTATTGAATATATCGTGGAATGTGGGCCAGGCAACGTATTGGCGAATCTTGCGAAGCGTTTACCGAATATCGAAAAAGCATTCCCACTCGACACACAAAGTCGTATGGAAGATGCGCTAAATGCCATTTTGGTGGCAGAAGGGAAAATTGCATGACACAAGAACGTAAAGTTGCATTAGTCACAGGTGCAAGCCGAGGGATTGGGGCCGCCATCGCTCAGCAACTTATTCAAGACGGTTTTTTTGTGGTAGGTACTGCCACTTCTGAAGCGGGCGCAGAAAAATTATCGGCAAGTTTTGCAGAAAACGGTGCAGGTAAAGTTTTAGATGTTCGTGATGGTGCTGCCATTGATGCCTTAGTTTCTGACATTGAACAAAGCTATGGTTCAGTTTTGGTATTGGTCAACAATGCGGGCATCACCAAAGATAATTTGTTACTGCGTATGTCAGAAGATGATTGGGATGACATTCTCAACATTCACTTAAAGGCCGTTTACCGTTTATCTAAACGTGTCTTGAAAGGCATGACCAAAGCACGTTTTGGACGCATTATTAATATTAGTTCTGTGGTGGCACATTTTGCGAACCCAGGGCAAGCCAACTATTCTGCGGCAAAAGCTGGTATTGAGGCATTCAGCCGAAGCCTTGCTAAAGAAATGGGCAGTCGTCAAATTACAGTAAACTCGGTTGCGCCGGGCTTTATTGCAACTGAAATGACAGATCAGTTAAGTGAAGAAATTCGCAAAAAAATGAGTGAGCAAGTGGCATTAAACCGTTTAGGTGATCCACAAGATATCGCAAATGCAGTGAGTTTCTTGGCTTCTGACAAAGCTGGTTACATCACTGGTACAGTGTTACACGTAAATGGTGGTTTATACATGAGCTAAGCTCAAGTATAAACTTTCAAAATTTTATAGATTCAATTAAACTAACGGCATTAAAAACGCCACAAGCAATGAGGAGAATTCCTGTGAGCGATATCGAACAACGCGTTAAACAAGCGGTTGCAGAACAACTTGGTCTTAAAGCTGAAGAAATCAAAAACGAAGCATCTTTTATGGATGACTTAGGTGCTGACTCTTTAGACTTAGTAGAGCTTGTAATGTCTTTCGAAAACGATTTTGACATCACAATCCCAGACGAAGATTCTAACGAAATCACAACAGTTCAATCAGCAATTGACTACGTAACTAAAAAACTTGGTTAATTGTTGATTTCAGCACTGCTGAAATGAAAGCCACCGCAAGGTGGCTTTTTTATGTGCTGGAGTTTTTAAAATAAAACATGAAAAACGGCTTGTTTTTTGAATGTGTGATGTAGTTTACATTTTGTTACCAAGCTAATGTCTAATCACAACCGAAGTGGCTTATTTTTTAGTTATAAATGAATGAGAACATCGTGCTCATGCAAATGAGTGACGCTTTATAACAGCAGAAAAGAAAATAGGAGCACCTCATGGGTCTTTTTGATTTTGTAAAAGGGATTGGTAAGAAAAACACAGCACCTGCAGAGCCACAAGCTGCACCAAGCACACCAGCAGAACCTTCTGCACAAGAAATTGCCAATAAACTTTTGGGGCATGTAAAAAGCTTAGGTTTGCCAATTACAGGTTTATCGGTCAGCTATAACGCAACGACAGACTTAGCTACAGTGCGTGGACAGGTAAATAGTCAGGCAGATCGTGAAAAAATTGTTCTTGCCGTAGGTAATATTGACCACGTTGCACAAGTAGATGATCAACTCACTGTTGCAACACCAGAACCAGAAAGCAAGTTCTATACTGTAAAATCAGGCGATACTTTGTCTAAAATTTCTAAAGAATTTTATGGCGATGCCAACCAGTACAACAAAATCTTTGAAGCTAACCGCCCATTGCTGAAAAATGCCGATGACATTTTCCCAGGGCAAGTGTTGCGCATTCCTGCTTAAAATTAAGTAATCTAAAAAAAGGCGCAATATGCGCCTTTTTTATGGGGAGTTATTGATCCATCCAAATACTAAATAAAAACAGTGAAAAACCCAAGACTAAAAATAATTTGGCAGATGCCTGAACAAGGGTAAACACGGTGGAATCTTTAGGTTGTGGATTCAGCAAATGCCCATCTGAATTGTAAACATGCACAACTCTTGCACCTGCGGCATAACCAACTTCTGATATTGCCCGAATTTCTAAATGGCTGAGTGGATGATCAAGTGGTTCTTTGACTTGTAACAATAGAATAGATGCAGGCTGATACCACGGACGTTGGGCTTGTTTTAACAAGGTTTTTAGAGTGAGTACAGTCGCATCAAAATCGGCAATAAGCGTTTGCGGATGCTCATGCCCCAAAGGGGAGTGTGCTGTTGTGAGGATATTTTGCTGCGGATGTTCAAGCAGATGCATGTGTTTGCTGTATAGGTGTATCCACACCGCTCTAGGGTGTTGTTTTAAATGATGATCTAGCATATTTTTATAACCCCACCTATAAATATTCGTTATTTTAACAGCACTATTTTTGTATGCTTATAGCTTTTTATGCCTAATGATATGGATTAACTAAATTTATCTAATCGCGCTAGTGATGAGCGCCTTATCATTATCTAAATGTCGTTTTTAAAGTGCTTATTTGGTTTTATATAAAACACCTAAATTTTTCAAATAAAAGCCGATGTTTGGTTAGTTGTATTTATTATTTTGGACTATAGCAATTAGAGTGATAAATTGAGAAAAATCATCCTGCAAAGCTTGCAGGATGATTTTTATACTAAATTACCAGCTTAACGCGCCACCAGTCTGGTAGTCAGTCACACGCGTTTCAAAGAAGTTCTTCTCTTTACGCAAGTCCATCATTTCAGACATCCATTGGAATGGGTTGTTTACGCCAGCAAACTGTTCAGGTAAACCTAACTGGCTTAAACGACGGTTACAGATGAATTTCAAGTATTCTTCCATCATGCCTGCGTTCATGCCCAATACGCCACGTGGCATCGTGTCACGCGCATATTCAATTTCAAGCATAGTGCCTTCAAGAATCATTTGAATTACTTCTTGCTGGAATTCTGCTGTCCATAGATGAGGGTTTTCAATCTTGATTTGGTTAATCATGTCGATACCAAAGTTCAAGTGCATAGATTCATCACGTAAAATGTACTGGAATTGCTCTGCAACACCATTCATTTTGTTGCGACGACCCATCGATAAGATTTGGCTAAAACCACAGTAGAAGAAAATACCTTCAAGTACACAATAGAATGCGATCAAGTTACGCAGCAAAATTTGGTCGTTTTCAGGTGTACCAGTTTTGAAAGTTGGATCACTTAAAGATTGCGTGTATTTCAAGCCCCATGCCGCTTTACGTGCAACCGATGGTACTTCACGGTACATATTGAAGACTTCGCCTTCATCCATACCTAAAGACTCGATGCAGTATTGGTATGCGTGCGTGTGAATTGCTTCTTCAAATGCTTGACGCAAAATGTATTGGCGGCATTCTGGGTTGGTGATATGGCGATAAATAGCCAATACCAAGTTGTTTGCAACCAATGAGTCTGCAGTAGAGAAGAAGCCGAGTGAACGCATAACAATAGTACGCTCATCTTCAGTTAAGCCATTTTCAGACTTCCACAACGCAATATCGTGGTTCATATTCACTTCTTGCGGCATCCAGTGGTTTGCACAACCATCTAGATATTTTTGCCATGCCCATTCGTATTTGAAAGGCACAAGCTGATTTAAGTCTGCACGACAGTTGATCATGGCTTTATCATCAACCTGTACGCGTGACGCACCCATTTCCAGCTCTTCAAGACCTGGAGCAACATCCAGTTGTTCTAGAGCGTTAGATGCTCTTGCCAACGGATCGGTTGAATCTGTTGTTCCACTTCTAACGGTTGCAGCGGGTTGTGCAGTTGCCACAGGCGTCTGTGGTTGCTCTGCATCAGATACCATCTGCGGATCATGCGCTTTTTGCGGCTCGACGGGCGCAGGCTTGTGTTCAGGAGCAGCCGGTTTTTGCGAATCATCTTCGAAATCGTCCCAACTTAGGATAGACATATCAATTCTCTCTTCGTTGCTTTATATCTTTTATGGACATCCAGCCACGCTGAGATGTCTTACTATACGCTTAATTTGTGAAAGCAAAATTAAGTTTTGCTCATCTTGGTCTGAAAAATGTACGTTCTGATCAAGCTGCTCACGACTTATTTTGCTTTCGCTGTTGTTTCACCGCTTGCACCCAAAAGTAAGCAATCGGTGCGTAAAACAATACAACAAAGGAAATCAGCAAGACCGCAAGTCCTAACATATAGTTGTGGGTCATGTGTGGCATGATGATTTCCTTTTAAGTTTTATAAAGTGAATCTTAGTCAAAACTAAGATTCACGGCTAAAATCATTTTTTAGATGATTTTACAGGCTTCACTGTTTCAACAATCGTAGTCTTTGGGTGCTTTTTAGCATATTCCAAAGTAACGTATTGACCAGTGATAGCACTTCTAGCTGCTTTTTGATTGTTAGCCATGCTCAGTACTCCTTGATACAAAATCAAGATGACTCTTACTGGCTCGATAGATAATTCAGTGTTAGAATCTCTATCGCATTCTCATATGCCAGCCTCGTTGTGACCATCTTGGTATCACTTCGAGATTGAAAGCCTTCTAGTTAGTTTTGACGGACGCTAGAGGGCTTTTTTATTGCTTAAATTTCGTAATCCCGCATACGGAGCAATGCTTTTCATCTTTGCAGGGGGGACTTGCATCCCACCATTTGCTTCGTGTGATCCCCCTCCTTTTAGGAGGTGAATAGCAATGCTATGCAAGGGAGGTCAAGTGAAGCTTATTGACAAGCTTCACAATCAGGGTTGTCAATTGAACATGCCATTGGCACTGGCGCTGCTTGAGCAAAATCTTCATCAACTGCTGCAGCTGCTTCTGGTGCAACGGCTGCCACAGGGGCTGCGGTTACGGTTGCAGGTTTTACTGCGTTCAATGCACCTGTGTTGATGGTCGATTTTTCTGCAGAAGTCGCACCCAATGCACGTAGGTAATAGGTGGTTTTCAGACCACGTAACCATGCCATTTTGTAAGTCAGGTCAAGTTTCTTACCGTTTGCACCTGCAATATACAAGTTCAACGATTGCGCCTGATCAATCCATTTTTGACGACGTGATGCTGCATCTACAATCCAGCGTGGTTCGACTTCAAACGCAGTCGCGAAGATTGCTTTCAATTCTTCAGGAATACGTGAAATTTTTTGTACTGAACCTTCAAAGTGTTTCAGGTCGTTAACCATCACAGAATCCCACAAATCACGCTCTTTTAATGCACGAACAAGATAAGGGTTGATTACCGTAAACTCACCAGATAAATTCGATTTCACATATAAGTTCTGGAATGTCGGCTCAATAGACTGAGAAACGCCACAAATATTTGAAATGGTTGCTGTTGGTGCAATAGCCATTACGTTTGAGTTACGCATACCATCTTTTTGAACTTTGGCACGTAGGCTGTCCCAATCTAAACGCTGAGTACGGTCAACTTCAAACATACGTTCAGGACGTGATTTCGCTACGATGTCTAAAGAGTCGATTGGCAGGATGCCTTGATCCCACAATGAACCTTTAAATGTTTCGTAAGTACCACGCTCAACCGCCAAGTCACTTGACGTTTGAATTGCGTAGTAGCTAATTACTTCCATAGACTCATCGGCAAAATCAACCGCAGCATCTGAACCATAAGCCAAGTTCATTTCATATAGCGCATCTTGGAAGCCCATGATGCCCATACCCACAGGGCGATGCTTCAAGTTTGAATTTTTCGCTTGTGGCACTGCGTAGTAGTTGATGTCGATGACGTTATCGAGCATACGTACCGCAGTTTTAATGGTGCGTGCCAGTTTTTCACGATCTAACACACCGCCTTGAACGTGTTGCACAAGGTTGATTGAACCTAGGTTACATACTGCAATTTCATCTTGATTTGTGTTCAGAGTGATTTCTGTACATAAGTTAGATGAGTGCACTACGCCAACGTGTTGTTGTGGTGAGCGTAGGTTACATACGTCTTTGAACGTGATCCATGGGTGACCAGTTTCAAACAGCATCGATAACATTTTGCGCCATAAGTCTTTAGCACGCAGTTTCTTATGCAGCATGTTGGTTTCTTTGGCAATGCTTTCGTAGTACGCATAACGCTCGGCAAAGGCTTCGCCAGTCAAGTCGTGCAAATCTGGTGTTTCAGATGGCGTGAACAGTGTCCATTCAGCATCTTCAAAAACACGTTGCATGAACAAGTCTGGTACCCAATTTGCTGTATTCATGTCATGGGTACGACGACGGTCATCCCCCGTGTTTTTACGTAGTTCTAGGAATTCTTCGATGTCTAAGTGCCAAGTTTCTAAGTAAGCACATACTGCACCTTTACGCTTACCACCTTGGTTGACCGCAACCGCAGTATCGTTCGCCACTTTTAAGAATGGCACAACACCTTGAGATTTACCGTTAGTACCTTTGATGTATGAGTTCAATGCACGAACTGGTGTCCAGTCATTGCCTAAACCACCTGCCCATTTAGACAGCATTGCGTTATCTCGCATTGCGCCATAAATGTTGTAAAGGTCATCAGAAATGGTAGTCAAGTAACAGCTCGATAACTGTGGACGTAGCGTGCCTGAGTTAAACAGGGTAGGTGTAGACGCCATATAGTCGAAGCTAGACAATAAGTTATAGAACTCGATTGCACGTGCTTCACGGTCATCTTCATTGAGCGCTAGACCCATCGACACACGCATGAAGAACAATTGTGGAAGTTCAAAGCGTACGCCATCTGAGTGAATGAAGTAACGGTCAAATAAAGTTTGCAGACCTAAATAGGTAAACTGGTTTGAGCGCTCAGGCTGAATTGCAGCTGCAAGTTTAGCAAGGTCAAACTCAAGCAAGTCTGCAGAAAGCAAATCAAGTGCTACACCTTTTTTCAGGAAGGTTTCTAAAGCGTCGCCTTCTGGAGTGTCTACAGATAAGCCCAAGAATTCTAACCCTGTTGCCACCAAGTCATTACGCAATAAACGCGCAGTCACATAAGTATAGTTTGGTTCTTGTTCAATACGGGTACGGGTCGCCATCATCATGGTGGTAGAGATGTCTGACTCTTTTACGCCGTTGTAAAGATTTTTTACGGTTTCATCAATGATGGCATCTACATCAATGCCTTCTAAACCTTCAGCAGCTTTATTTACTGTCGCTTTTAACGCACCTAAGTCGAGTGGTTTAAGCTGACCGTTGGCATCGGTCACTTGTAAGGTTGGGTGATGATTTTCACCAGCTTGCTTACGTGCTTCAGAGCGTTGTTCACGGTAGATGACATAAGCACGGGCAACTTTTTGTTCGCCAGTACGCATCAGCGCAAGTTCAACTTGGTCTTGAATTTCTTCAATGTGAATAGTTCCGCCAGACGGTAAACGGCGATTGAACGTATTCAGCACCATTTCTGTCAGTTGTTCGATACGATCATGAATACGGCTTGAGTCTGCGCTTTGTTGACCTTCTACAGCCAAAAACGCTTTGCCAATTGCAACTGCAATTTTTTCAGCATCGAAAGCGGCAACATCACCAGTGCGTTTAATCACTTGTAATTGACCGGGGGTTGATGTGATTACGCTCATGTCAGCATAGCTCCATTGTCATCTATTGTTATGTTTATGGACCATTTAAACTGGGCAAAATTTAGGCCACAGTGTTTGAGGAATAAACACAAGACTTAGTGGTTTAAAATTGAATTGAACACAAGATACGGGAAAATTGAGGGTAGATCAATATTGACTTTTTCTTTTAAATTTTGACTTTTTCTGAATTAAAATTTATCTCAAAAATACCGAATTTTGTCCTATTGGCTATAAGCCTTATCAGACAAGGGCATAGCATAACAAAGCTCGGAAAAACTGCTTATAGATAACCTTGTGGATAACTTGAAAAGTTAAGAGATAATTTTTCCAAATCAAGCAAGGGCTTGATCTAGTGCAAAAAATACCCATTTTGTAACTTAATATTTCTTAAAAGTGCCCAAAAATCACTAAAAATAGAAAAATACTATAAATTCAATGCTTAATAAAAATATAACAAAATAATACGCAGATGTATCAGTTTGGTGAACGGCATCTTGTTTACAATGTAAACGTGTGTATATTGCAAATTATACAAAGACCTATCTGTCAGATTTTAAAAGTGATAGGTCGAATCCAATAAAGGGATAGGTTATGAGTCAAGAAGAAAAGTTACCAAAAATTTTAATTGTTGAAGATGATGAACGCCTTGCACGTCTTACGCAGGAATACTTAATTCGCAATGGTTTGGAAGTTGGGGTAGAGCCAGATGGCAACCGTGCCATTCGCCGTATTATTGCAGAGCAACCCGACCTTGTGGTGCTAGATGTGATGTTACCAGGCGCAGATGGTTTAACCATTTGTCGTGAAGTTCGTCCACATTATCATCAACCAATTTTAATGCTTACGGCTCGTACCGAAGACATGGATCAGGTGCTTGGTCTGGAAATGGGTGCAGATGACTATGTCGCAAAACCTGTTCAACCACGTGTGTTATTGGCGCGTATTCGTGCTTTATTACGCCGTACCGATAAAGTCACTGAAGATGAAGTGGCACAGCGTATTGAGTTTGACGACTTGGTGATTGATAACGGTGGTCGTTCAGTCACACTGAATGGTGATTTGGTTGATTTCACCAGCGCAGAATATGACCTGTTATGGTTGTTGGCGTCGAATGCGGGACGTATTTTGTCTCGTGAAGATATTTTCGAGCGTCTGCGTGGCATTGAATATGATGGTCAAGACCGTTCAATTGACGTGCGTATTTCACGTATTCGTCCAAAAATTGGCGATGACCCTGAAAATCCTAAACGTATTAAAACTGTACGCAGTAAAGGTTATTTATTTGTCAAAGAAACCAATGGCATGTAATTTACGTTTCACTGAGTCAGACCCTGACTCAGATATAAAAATAAGTCACATAGGACGGGTTTAGTGCTTAAACACAGTATATTCTTGCGTATTTATGCAGGGTTGGTAATTTTGGTCGCCATAGTCGCTATTCTGGGCTACTTATTGGTGCAAATTATCAACTATCAGCGTGCGCAGGAATATCGTGAATCTTTGACCGATGGTATGGCATATATCATCAGTGAAGGCATTGCACGGCAGCAAAATGAACAGCAAAAGAAAGACTGGATTTCTGATGCTTCCGATTTGCTGGAATTACCCATTTACTATGTGCAGGCAGACAAAGTTGATTTGTCGCGCGCAGAGCTGAGACGAATAAAAGAACGTAAAGCCGCTGTGCGCTATGATGCCGAAAATATGATTGCCTATATTATTTTAGGCATGAAAGATGATCCTAATCATTATTTATACATCAAGGCAGATAAAATTACAGAACGGCAAATGAAAGCATTGCCTATTTTTGTTTTAGATTATTTGGTGTATTACCCAGGTCAAGAAAAAGAATATCTGGCCAAGATTCAGCAGCATTTTTCTTACCCGATCAATATTAAAAATATTCAGGAATTACCGCTCGATTCTGAACAGATTGGGCGTTTAAGACTCGACCATAGCATTATTTTATATCGTGACAATGCCACAGTGCGTGGAACCACCATTTCAATTGTCTCGCCAATGCCGAACTCACCCTCAGAAGTGCTGGTTTTAGGGCCTGTACCGTTGTTTAACTGGATGCCATTCCAGTTGGCAGCAGGGATTACCTTACTGAGTATGTTTATGTTGAGTTTGGGTGTATATGGTCTGATTTTGCCAATGCAGCGTAAAATTCGTGAAGTGAACTATGCCTTAAACCGTACCAAATCGGGTGATTTAAACATGCGTTTACCCGTAGATGGTGCCGATGAAATGGCAAGTTTGGCATCTAGCTATAACAGCATGTCAGACCATATTCAGCGTTTGATTGAAGCGCAGCGTGAGCTGATGCGTGCGGTATCGCATGAACTGCGCACACCTGTAGCACGCATCCGTTTTGGCATGGAAATGCTGGCAGAGGAAGATGACTACGAGTACCGTTTACAGCAAATGGAAATGATTGATAAAGATATTGAGGCACTGAATACCTTAATTGATGAGATCATGACATACGCCAAGCTGGAACAGGGCATGCCATCTTTAGAAATTGAAAAGATTGTTTTACTGGAAGTCTTGGAACAGGTTGCCACTGAAACTGAAGCCTTAAAAACCCAGAAAGATATTCAGTTGATTGCCCCACCAGATACTTTAGAAGTGGAAGCAGAACGCCGCTACCTACACCGTGTGGTGCAAAACTTGGTGGGCAATGCCGTGCGTTACTGTGACCATAAAGTGTTGGTCAGTGGTGGTATTAATCCACAGGGAATGGCCTATGTTTGTGTGGAAGATGATGGCCCAGGAATTCCGGAACAAGATCGCACACGTGTCTTTGAAGCCTTTGCGCGTTTAGATGACAGTCGTACCCGTGCATCGGGTGGTTATGGCTTGGGGCTGTCGATTGTAAGCCGTATTGCGTACTGGTTTGGCGGTAAAATTGAAGTCGATCAAAGTCCAAATTTAGGTGGTGCACGTTTTACCATGAGCTGGCCAGCCAAGCGTTTTAGCAAAGTGAAAAAGAAAGGGTCAGTAGAGAAAACGACAGATTCATTGACGTGATTTGAGTTTTAAAGTACCCCTTAGCAATAAAAAACCAGTGCAGTTCAAGGCACTGGTTTTTTATATCTAGGTTTATAAATTTAGCTTAACTTAATTCTTTATATTGTTGATCAGCCTGTTCAAAACGCGCTGTTACTTCCTGACTTGGTGCTTTGCCCAATAAACTCACCACCACAATTGCAAGCCATGAACAGATAAAGCCTGGAATAATTTCGTAAACATCCGTATCTGCGCCTAAGTTTTTCCAAAGAATGACCATGGCTGCACCCACAACCATCCCCGCCAATGCGCCATTTAACGTCATACGTTTCCAGAACAAAGAAAGAATGATGAGCGGGCCAAATGCAGCACCAAACCCTGCCCATGCATAAGACACTAGCCCGAGTACTTTTGCTTCAGGGTTACCTGCCATCCAAATGGCCAATAATGCAATCATCAGTACCATGCCACGACCGACCCAAACCAATTCATTCTGTGAGGCATTTTTGCGTAAGAAAGATTTGTAAAAGTCTTCGGTTAAGGTACTTGAGCAGACCAAAAGCTGACAGCTTAAGGTACTCATGACTGCTGCTAGAATTGCAGCCAAAACCACACCTGCCACCCATGGATTAAACAAAATTTTTGTCAGTTCCATAAATACGGTTTCAGGGTTGGCATTGACCACACTTGCAAGCTCAGGATGTTGTTGGAAGTAAGCGATACCAATAAAACCTGCTGCAACAGCACCGCCTAAACACAGGGTCATCCAAGTCATACCAATACGACGTGCTTTAGGAATAGATTTCACAGAATCTACGGCCATAAAACGCACTAAAATATGTGGTTGTCCAAAATAGCCTAAACCCCATGCCATCAGAGAAAGAATCGCGACCCAACTTAAATCTCCCATAATATTTAAGGCTTGAGGGCGTGCTGCTTCTAAAGCAAGTGTGACTTGGCTGAGGTCGGAAAAACTGAGCAGGGTGATGATTGGCGTGAGCAAGAGCGCAAAAATCATGAGGCCTGCTTGAATGGTGTCTGTCCAGCTGACGGCCAAAAAGCCACCAATAAACACATAGCTGATGGTGGCAATCGCACTAATCCACAATGCTGTGCTATAAGACAGATCGAACATACTTTCAAAGAGGCGTGCACCTGCGACCATGCCTGATGCGCAATAAATGGCAAAGAAAATTAAAATCACGCAGGCAGATACGATGCGCAGTACTTTCTTTTGATCATTGAAGCGATTTGAAAAATAGTCGGGCAAGGTCAGTGCATTATTTTGCACTTCGGTATGTACCCGTAAGCGACCTGCAACCAATAGCCAGTTGAGGCATGCACCTATAATCAGACCAATGGCAATCCACATTTCAGACAAACCAGACAGATAAATAGCGCCAGGCAAACCCATGAGCAACCAGCCACTCATATCGGATGCGCCTGCAGATAATGCCGTGACCAGAATTCCTAAACGACGACCACCCAAAATATAGTCGGAGAAGTTGCGGGTTGCACGGTAGGCCAATAGCCCAATCATAAGCATGGCAATAATATAAAATAGGAAGGTAATGATGGTGGGGTTGAGTGCGCTCATAGGGTATCCATTTTTGGGTTGGACAGTCGATAGAAAAATGCAAAGGGTGATGCCGGGCAGCTCAGCCGCTCAAAGTGGTCTGTACATGCGCTTCATCCACCAAGTTGCTTCCATCAATAAACGCGAAATTTAACCATACATTAAAAAATATTTCAGTTTTATTTCTTCTTCTGCATAAAAATAGGCAGCTTAAAAGCTGCCTATTGAATTGATTTATAAATTGAATTAATTGTTGCGACCCATCACGCCACGAATGGTATTCAAGACATCAGCAGGTAAAACCACAGTTTTGGCATTGTTGGATTTCGCCATATCTTGCATGGCTTTTACATATTGTTCACCCAACAAATACGCTACAGGAATTTCTTTATCACCCACTGCTGAGCTGACCATTTCAATTGCACGCTGTGAAGATTCAGCCAAGACAACCTGTGCTTCTGCATCACGACGTGAGGCTTCCAAACGGCCATCGGCTTCTAAAATAGCAGCTTGTTTTTCACCATCTGCTTTGGTCACTGTCGCACGACGTTGACGTTCAGCCGCAGCCTGTTCTTCCATAGCCGCTTGCATGGTGTGTGATGGTTTAATATCCTGAATTTCTACAGTTTTAAGGGTAATCCCCCAATCTGAAATATCGTCAGAAATGGCTGCTTTCAGTTTGGCTTTAATGTGATCACGTGAAGACAAGGCATCATCTAAATCCATTTCACCCACAATCGAGCGCAGCGAAGTTTGCACTAGGTTTTGAATCGCCCAAGTATAGTTTTCAATGCCGTACACCGCTTTTTCTGGTGTAGTCAGGTTGATATAAGCCACAGCGTTCATAAGCAGTACTGCGTTATCACGGGTGATCACTTCCTGAGATGGAATGTCTAAGACAATGTCTTTGGTGGTGACTTTATAAGCCACTTCATCTACATACGGAATGACGAAGTTTAAACCAGGAGCAAGGGTTGTGTGGTATTTACCCAAACGCTGCACGATCCATTTATAACCTTGCGGAACAATGCGCACACCTTTAAAAATAGTAATACTGACAAAGGCTAAAATCGCTAAAACAATAATAGAACCACCAGACATTTTAATTTCTCACTTTTTCGTTGTCATGTGTGCTGTGATGCGGCTGCACCACTAAATCATTACCCAAAATATCAATCACGCGAATACGGTCACCCACTTGCACAGGGCTGGTGGTACGGCAGTTCCACTCATCTGAACCAAGTACAGGCATTGGAAAACGGACTTTAATTTGGTCATGCTCCAAATTAATTTGAATCACCATGCCAATTTGTCCAATGGTGGCTTCGCGTGACAGGCCTGCTTTGGTTTTATCGGTAGATAGGGGCTTAATAAATTTAAACCAAGCCAAAGTACAGAGTACCGATAGGATAATCCACATCACCAATTGCGTGGTGGTGTTCATCATGGGGAACATCCAATATAAAATACCCACCATGATTGCCCCGACGCCAAACCATAAGGCGGCAAAAGCAGGCAACATGAGTTCGGAGAGCATTAACAGAACGCCTAGTACAAACCAGTGCCAAGGTTCAAGAACGAATTCCATACATCTACTCGCGTATTTTTACTGTGAATTGAAACTGTTAGTGTGATGTGTGCTGGCATCATGGTTAGATGATATTTTGCACTTTCATCACTTTAACAGATCAATAAGTTTCTGAATATTAAAAAAATCACTGAAATTTAAAATTTCGGACGTGGTGCTGGTTTTAATGCAGCCGGTGATTTTTTAAAGTTCTGAATCGCTTGCTGGATGGCACGAATTTTAAGTTGTGCCGCTTTTTCACCTTCCAAAATAGTTTGGTTACTGGCTTTTAAATCGAGCGTGCCAATATGGCCGACTTTGGGTTGAATCACGATATTGGCTTGAGCCAGTTCCTGATTGATACTTTGCTGCCCCATAATATTTAGGGTTTGATCGAGTAAACCCCACATATTTACAGGTTGATTACCTGTTGGACGTGCTGAAATATCAACAGCAATCACCAAGTCCGCCCCCATGGCTTTGGCTGTTTCTACAGGAATCGGACTGACCAGACCGCCATCGACATATTGTGTTCCGCCAATGGTGGCAGGTACAAAGACATTCGGAATACTGCAAGATGCACGAACGGCTTGACCTGCATTGCCTTTAATAAAGTCGGCTTTGCGGCCATTATCTAAACGTGTGGCAACGGCAGCAAAACGAATTGGAAACTTTTCAATCGGTTTGTTGGCCACGTGTTGATTGACATAATCTTGCAGTTTTTGTCCTGCAACAAAACCTTGACGGCTTAATGTTAAATCACGAATGTCAGATTCTTTAAATGTCAGGGCAATGTGCTGAAGCTGATAAGGACCTTTACCACTGGCATATAAACTGCCCACAAAACTGCCAGCACTGGTGCCTGTAACAATTTTAGGTTTAATACCGTGGGATTCTAAAACTTTAATTACACCAATATGGGCGAAACCTTTGGCACCGCCACCACCCAGTGCCAGTGCAATCACAGGTTCACGAGCCTGAATTGGCGTCGTACTTGGCGGTGTTTTTGTCGTTTTATCGCAGCCTGCTAAACTCAGGGCAAGAACGCCCAGCAAAGAATAATGAAGAAATCGCATATCAGCCAATCATAATCAGATCAAACAAACTGGTGACCATCTCAACAAAAAATGAAAACTTTGACTAGCCTTTTTTCAAAAGCTTTTGTAACGGTTTGGCCAGCCAATGCGGATTTTTTGCTGAAAATTTACCTGTATAGTGTTGATAAATAGCTTCTAAATCTTGTGCATAATTCCCTGTAGGATGAAACACCCCCAAAATATGAATAGCTTTGTGGGCATAATCAAAAGAGAACATCACAATGGGGATGTTGGCACCATGGGCAATATGGTAAAAGCCACTGCGGATATTTTCAGCCTGTTTACGTGTACCTTCGGGCGCCATACCAATCCAGATTTTTTCTTTTTGCCGCACAATTTCAATAATGTCTTGCGTATGACCTTGTGGAGAATGACGCACCACAGGAATCACCCCAATCCACTCTAAAATAGGTTTGAGCGGTGTTTCAAATAGGGTGTGTTTACCAAAAATGGTAATTTGAATACCCAAACCAAGCAGGGCGGTAAAACCGTGCCAAGCATCAATGTTTGATGTATGCGGAGAAATAATAGCAACGGCTTTGGGCAAGTTGGGAAATTCACCCACCATTTGCCAGCCTTGAGCCAAAAAGATATTTTTAAATAAAGCACGGCTCGAGGCTGTACCACGTTGCGGAACTTGGTCTGGTAATTGTGGGAATTGCCGTGTCGTACGTGAAAGTGGATTGGTCATTTTCATGGGGGCAGTGTCATCCTGACGTGCATAAAGAACAACGATGTAGATGCCATATCATGACGCATGCATCTAAATCTATTCAAGATATTAGACTTTCGCTTTGTCTGATTCATTGGCAAAATAGTCGAAATCTGATGATGAAAATGATGAAAAATAACAATCCATGATTCAAAATTTTAGTGCAGTACTGCGCTATTTTGATTGATTACCAATATTTTGATTGAGAAGCCATGCCCAACTTGCGCCAGACCTATTTGTTACTGTTCTCTTTATATTGGGCGCAGGGTTTACCTGTTGGGTTTATGACCCATGCCTTGCCTGTTATTTTACGGGCGCAAGGTGTGTCTTTGGCGCATATCGGTGGTTTTGGTTTATTGATGTTGCCGTGGTCAATTAAGGTATTTTGGGCACCTTTGGTTGATCGTTTGGGTTATCAACCGCTAGGGCATTACCGTAGCTGGATTTTACCTTGTCAGTGGCTTAGCGTGTTGGTACTGATTGGGCTGTCGTTTTTACCCATTGAGTCTTTAAATCATCCTATTTATTTGTGGGTGTTTTTTGTGGCTTTGCTGAGTATGAATTTAGTCGGTGCTACGCAGGATATTGCCACCGATGGTTTGGCCGTCAATATTTTACAGGCCAAGCAGCAACATTGGGGCAATACTTTTCAGGTGGTTGGCTCTCGACTTGGCTTTATTGTTGGCGGTGGTGCAATTCTGTGGGCATTGGACTGGCTAGACTGGCAAAAAACTTTTTTGATTTTGGCGGCATTGGTTTTTTTAAATACTTTACCCATTTTGCTGTTTAAAGAACCACAGCATGCTTCCAAGCGAGCACTTGCTCAACCTTTGGTCAAAATGTCATTTCGCGCACGTCTTGCTGCTATTCGGGAATATCTACAATATTTTGTAGAAACACCTGTGTTGTACGCATGGCTCTGGGTCTTGCTCAGTTTTAAAATTGCTGATGGTCTTTCTGGCCCATTACTGAAACCGTTAATGGTCGATTTAGGTTTAAGTTTTTCTCAAATTGGTATTTATGTGACCATGTTAGGTGCGCTAGCGGCTTTGTTAGGCGCAGGCATTGCGGGCTTGATGCTGAAATGGTACTCACGCATGCAAGCCTTACTGATTTTTTCGGTACTGAAAATTTTGAGTTTAGCGGCCTATGCTTATTTGGCTTGGCAATATGAACAGCAAACTCACGTTCCACACTGGCTCATTTATAGTATTAATGCAGCAGAAGACTTATGTTCTGCCATGTTATTGGTGGTCATGCTGACCTTAATTATGCAATACAGCCGTAAGCAATATGCAGGCACAGATTTCACATTTCAGGTGGCCATTATGGCAACCATCAGTGGAGTGTTATATACATTGAGCGGTATTTTGGGCGATGTTTTAGGCTATGCCCACTACCTGATGCTGATTTGTGTGGTGGCACTGTTATGTCTTGTTCCGATTTGGAAATGGTCAAAAAAGGCCAAATTACCCCATCCTGATTATTGATTAAATTGGCAATCAAGAACAGCAAGTTTAATGATAAATATAAGATAAACTTATAAAAATTAATTTATTTTTATCAATATGACAGCGCTGTAACATCTGTTGCAAATGATTTCTCAGGATGAAACAACATGAAAACTCAACTTGCAACAGCGCTTGCGCTTAGTCTTTTTTCAGGTGCTGTATTTGCAGCGCCGTCATTTTATGGCGAGATTGATGTCTCGATTGATTATCTACCAGAAGATAATCGGGCAGGGGTGAATCAGCGTGATGTGGTGGAAATTAATTCAAATAGCTCTTTTGTTGGGCTAAAAGGGGAAGAAAAAGTTACAGAGCGTTTAAATGCACTGTATCAGGCAGAATTCACCATTCATGTAGATGATGGAGAATCCAATTCAGATACTTTTGTGCCACGCAATTTATTTGTTGGGCTTAAAGATGCGCAATTGGGGACGGTCAAAGTCGGCAAAATTGACACACCGCTGAAACAACTTTCTGGTGCGGTAGATAACTTTAATAACTATGTGGATAACAAAGCTGATGTGGCGGGTATTTTTACAGGTGAAAACCGCATAGATAATGTGGTGGTTTATGAATCGCCTGCATTTAAACTGAATGATGCACAGCTAAAAGCAACACTGCTTTTGGCTTCAGGTGAAGCTTCTGGTATTGCCAAAGGCAAGGGTGCATCTAAAGTGGCAGGTCGTGGTTTAGGAGATGCTTTTTCGAGTTCACTGGTTTATGACAACCAAACAGTGTTGCTTGGTGTGGGGTATGACAAAGCAATTCCATCCAATTTTGCAGGCGGGGGGATTTTAAATACCAAACAGGGTGAAATTGGAGAAGTTAAGACCATTTTTGCCGCAGCAGATACCCTACGTGCAACTGGCCGAGTGAATTTAAATCACGGCGTTGCACTAAAGGCTTTATATCAAACTTCGGAAGTTGCTGCAGTTGCGGGGAATGATACGCGAGCCGCCACAATTGATGATTCTGAAGGGTGGTTAATTGGTGCTGAATATAATCTGCCTGCTGCAAAGGCATGGACACTGAAAGCACAATACAGCCAAAATACAACTCGCTTTAAAGGCGCGCAAGCAGACTTTGATGCACAGCAACTATTCGCAGGGGCAGAGTATGCATTGAATAAACAGCTGAAAACTTATGCTTATGCAGGTTTACTGACCTTAGAACAAGGGCCAGCAGAAACCAAACAGCCTGTGGTGGGCACAGGGTTTGAATATAAGTTTTAAATTTTTAAAGAACAGGGTGTTGTATGACAGCGCCCTGTTTTGACTTCTGAAATATGTGTATTAAGTGAATATCAATAAAAAAGCGACCCTGACGGAGTCGCTGGAGTATAAGACACATCTACATTTTGCATGATGCGTAACTAAATTTTTATGATGGATGCAAATTATTATTTGCGCATTCAGTACATCACCGAAGCAGCGGGTACAGTATAAATCTAAATTATGACAATCCTGCGACAACTTAAGTCGCATGGGTGTTTTTAAACCGATCCTGTGTGAATCTACTAAGTGCGATAAGGTGTATTAATGGCTTGTGTCCATTGCTGTTTGTTGCAACGTGGACAGACGATATTGGCATGTTCGAGTAAACTGACATGACCGCAATACATACAGGCATAGTAGGTATGTGGTTCTGTACGGTGAATAGCTTGGCAGGCTTTAGGAAATAACGGTAAGCCGTATCGTGTTGCTTCTCCCAGAAAAAATAACATGCTGAATTTGCCGTCACTTTCCAGTAAACCGACTCGCACCTGACCTAAATGTTCGACTCCTTGTTGGCGCATTTCTGCAAAGAATTCATCATGCGACATTTTACCCAGTTTAATCTTTTCTAAAACGAGTTCACCATCTTCTACAATATAAAGTGATTTGCCTTCCACCAGATCTTCAAAGGCTTGGTATTTCATCATTAACCATGTAATGAGGCGATACATGGCAATCACCACCGCCATGACCACTAAAGCATGTACCAATGGCAAATCTTCGGTAAACATCGGGTCGCCAGCAATAGACCCGAGCGATAAAAGAATAGCCAATTCAAAAATAGACAGTTGGCGTACGCCACGTTTACCTGTTAGCCGTAAAAATATAATGATCATGCCAAACATGAGTGCGGCACGAATAATCAATTCGGCAACAAAGACCCAAGTGGTGTCGTGAATAAAAATCTGCTGCACGTCCATGCGTTATACTCATTAAGATGCTTTTAGCAATGTAGCAACTTTAACTTACTCATTTTTTAGTGTTTTTGTGAAGTTTATAAGTGGCTCTGCTACGGGAGAAACCAATCAAGCCGTGACTATGCGAGTTGTATGCATGACGGCATAATACAATTTACCTTTTGCTTTAATTTAGCAATGCTTATTCTAATTGAAAAATTAGGTTACGAAACTGTCAATGAAAAGGTTATCCAGCGTTGTGTAGATGATACTGTTTTAAAAATGGCATTTGGTGAGTCTAGATCGGTTGATAATGCAATAGCATGCTTGTCTTCTTATTCGTCAGAAGTGATTCTTTTATTATCAGATTCACATCTAATCAAAAAAAATTAATTAATATTAAGACACAGTATTGGTTGAAGTTTTAAATAAATAAAGGGCTGAATAATCAGCCCTTTATACTACAAATTTGGTTAAACTAACAACACATTAAAGCGCCGCAATCTGCTCCATATTCGCTTTAATCTTCGCTAATTGGTCAGCAAACTCAGCAAGTTTCACTTTCTCGCCTTCAACCACAGCAGCAGGGGCTTTCGCCACAAAACCTTCATTCGCAAGTTTAGTTGCAATTTGGTCATGCTGTTTTTGAACCTTGTCTAAATCTTTTTGTAGACGACCCAATTCCGCTTTAGGGTCAATTAAGCCCTTCATTGGAACGAATACAGATACGTGACCAACGACAGAAGATGAAGACAATGGTGGTTGTTCGCCATCTGCCAAGAATGTAATGCTCTCAACTTTTGCCAATGCTTTAAACAATGGTTCAATGCGTGCGATCTGTGCTTTTTCAGCATCAGTTGTGTTTTGAAGCAGAACAGGCAACAAACGTGCATTACCTAGACCCATTTCACCACGAATGTTACGCACCGCACCAATCAAACCTTGTAACCATTGCATATCTGCTTCAGCTTGATCATTGATGAGCGCTTGCTCAGCAACAGGGTATTGCGCAAGCATGATGGTTTCACCACCCAAGCCAATCATTGGTGCAAGTGTTTGCCAAATTTCTTCAGTCAAGTACGGCATGATTGGGTGTGCAAGACGTAAAGATGCTTCCATCACTGCAAGTAATACACGGCGAACTTCGGCTTTACGCGCTTCTGAAACATTTTCGTCATTCAGAACAGGTTTAGTCAGCTCTACATACCAGTCGCAGTATTCATTCCAAATAAAGTCATAAATTGCTTGCGCAGCCAAGTCTAAACGGTAGGTTGCAAACGCTTGGTGAACAGCCTGTTCTGCCTTTTGTAAACGGCTGACAATCCACTGCTCAGGCAACTCCCAAAGGTCTTGACGTACTTCTTGGCCTACAGTTTGACCTTCAACATTCATTAATACAAAACGGGTTGCATTCCAGATTTTGTTGGCAAAGTTACGATAACCTTCAACACGTTTCATGTCGAACTTAATGTCACGGCCTGTGTTTGCAAGTGCACAGAAAGTAAAACGAACTGCATCTGTACCGTATGCTTGAATACCTTCAGGGAATTCTTTACGGGTTGATTTTTCAATCTTCGCTGCTTGTTTCGGGTTCATCAATCCCGTCGTACGCTTTTGTACTAAAGTTTCAAGATCTACACCGTCAATCAGGTCGAGTGGGTCAAGCACGTTCCCCTTCGATTTAGACATCTTCTGACCTTCACTGTCACGTACCAAACCGTGTACATACACAGTTTTGAACGGTACTTGTGGTGTGCCATCTTCGTTTTTCATGAAGTGCATGGTCATCATGATCATGCGCGCCACCCAGAAGAAAATGATGTCAAAACCAGTCACCAATACATCAGTCGGGTGGAAGGTATTTAAGAAATAGTTTTCTTTATCCTTCGCTTCGTCACCAGTCCAACCTAAGGTTGAGAATGTCCAAAGTCCCGATGAGAACCATGTATCGAGTACGTCTTCATCTTGGTTCAATTCAACATCGGCAGGGATGTTGTTTTTCGCACGAACTTCAGCTTCGTCACGGCCAACAAATACATTGCCTTGCGCATCGTACCAAGCAGGAATACGGTGACCCCACCACAATTGACGTGAGATACACCAGTCTTGAATGTTGTTCATCCACGCCATGTACATGTTGCTGTATTGCTCAGGTACGAACTTGATACGACCATCTTGCACTGCTTCAATCGCAGGTTGTGCAAGAGGAGCGATCTTCACATACCATTGGTCTGTCAATAATGGCTCAACAATCACACCTGAACGGTCACCGCGAGGTGGCTTAAGCGTGTATGGTTGAATTTGATCTAACCAGCCTTCAGCTTCTGCTTGTTCAACTAACTTTTTACGTGCTTCAAAACGCTCTAAACCAATGTAGTCTGCAGGTGCAGCAATGGTTTTAGAAATTTGCTCGCCCGCTTTGGCGATGTATTCAAACTCAGCCAATACTTCAGCATTTTTATTGAAGATGTTGATGATTGGCAATTCACAGCGTTTACCTACTTCATAGTCATTGAAGTCGTGTGCAGGGGTGATTTTTACACAGCCAGTACCAAATTCTTTATCTACATATTCGTCTTTAACGATTGGAACGGCACGACCTGTAATAGGCAGGATGATGTTTTGACCTACCAAGTGTGCATAACGTTCATCATCTAGCGCAACAGCAACTGCTGTATCGCCAAGCAATGTTTCAGGGCGTGTCGTTGCCACTACGATGTGATCTTTGCCATCGTGCGTACGAAGCGACTTATCTTCAAAGAAATATTTGAAGTGCCACAGTGAACCTGCTTCTTCTTGATCTGATTCAACTTCAAGGTCAGAAAGCGCAGTTTGCAGTTTAGGATCCCAGTTTACAAGGCGTTTACCACGGTAAATTAAACCTTCTTCATGCAGTTTCACGAAAACTTCTTTCACGGCATTGGATAAACCATCATCCATCGTAAAGCGTTCACGCGACCAGTCTACCGATGAACCTAAACGACGGATTTGACGGGTAATGTTACCGCCAGATTGTTCTTTCCATTCCCAAACTTTTTCAATGAACTTTTCACGGCCTAAGTCGTGGCGGCTGATATTCTGTGCACCCAATTGACGCTCAACCACCATTTGCGTGGCAATACCTGCGTGGTCTGTACCTGGTTGCCATAAGGTATTTTTACCCGACATACGGTTAAAACGAGTTAGGGCATCCATAATGGCATTGTTAAAACCATGACCCATGTGCAAGCTACCAGTGACGTTTGGCGGTGGAATCATGATACAGAATGATTCGCCCTTTTCAGACGGCTTGAAATAGCCGTTGTCTTCCCAAGTCTTGTACCATTTTTTCTCGATCTCGGTTGGATCGTAGGTTGTAGCAATATTTTGCGCTGAATCAGTCATAGTAAGAACAGGTTAAAAGTGAATAAAAAATTGCGTCTATTGTAGCAAAAAAATTGCCAGCTAAGCGAGATTCAGTATCGTCAAACTTCTTGCAATTGGCAGTTGGGCAAACTCATCGTATGATGAGCAACAGGGATGATAAAAACTTGAAGATGCTCATTGCATATTACTCGGTTTTAAACTGGGATTAAGCAAGGAGTTTTAAAATAGATGACAACACATCAATACGGTCAAAATAGGCAAGTTCAGTTATGACTTATGCTGTAGCATTAAAATTAAAACCAGAAACCTATCAAAAATTTCAACAATTGCATCAACAGTTCAATGCAGGTGAAACCGAAAGTTTGGCCAAACCTTTAGGAGCAGTCTTAACCGAAATTTCCTGTGAAGTGATTGAGCAGTTGTTTGGTGAAATGTCACGCTCTAAACATGCGCTAGACAATGAGTCTGAAAAAACCATTCAACAGGTAACCGATACCATGCAAAAATATATGCCGTGGTCGGTTTCATTTTTTGGCAATGAACGCTTAACGCCTATGGTTAATTATTTGGCCGAGATGATGGATCAACAGGCAGGTCAGGCAGTTTTAACCTATCCTGTAGATAGCATTTTAATCAAAGAAACTTTAGGTAATATTGAGCAGATTAAGCAGGGCAACAGTGCCTATATTGACCCTGCCTTTAAAGGATTTGTTCAAATTATTGATCAAGGCGTAAGCTGTTTAATTCGTGATCCGAAAAAAATGCTGAAATTTAATTTGGTGGTCGATAAAACCTTAAACGGTGTGATTCAGTTAACCACGCAACTGGGCTATAAACGTCTGGAAAAAATGGGTAAGCAATTTGATTTAGAAAGTGCAGAAATTTATTTGAACCATTTTCTTGGTTTTTTACAGCATTCTGCACAGCTGAAAGCTTAAATTTTAATGACTTAGATTCTTCAATAACGCGGACAAACGGTTATGGCAAAACGAGAAAATTTAGAACATAAAGTGGTGTGGATTACAGGCGCATCTTCAGGAATTGGTAAGGCACTGGCCAAAGAATGTGCTTTACAGGGTGCGCAAGTCATTTTAACAGCACGCCGTTATGAAGAGTTGGAAAAAGTACGTGTGAGTTTATTAAACCCTGAACGCCATCTTTCAGTCTGTGCAGACATCACCAATGAAAGTCAGGTTTTGCATGCTTATGAGCAAGTTTTGGCACGTAAAGGGCGGATTGACTGGTTAATTAATAACGCAGGTTTAAGTCAGCGTGCCTTAATTGCAGATACCACCATGCAAACCGAACGCACCATTATGGAAGTCGATTATTTTTCACAAGTATTTCTGACCAAAACAGTCTTGCCGACCTTTTTACAGCAAAAACACGGGCGCATTATTTTTGTATCTAGTGTTGCGGCATTATTAGGTACTCAATATCGTGCTTCCTATTCAGCAGCGAAAAGTGCCATTCACATGTGGGCCAACAGTTTACGTGCCGAAGTGGCAGAGCAGGGGGTACAGGTCTCGGTGATTTTCCCAGGCTTTGTGAACACCAATGTATCTTTTAATGCGCTGAATGGTGAAGGCAAGCCACAAGGGCATCAAGATGAAGCCATTGAAAATGGTTTAGATGCAGATGAATTTGCCAAAACCACAGTAAAAGCCTTGATGGCAGGGGGAGAATATATTGTAGTGGGTGGTGCTAAAGAAAAGCTGGGTGTATTGGTGTCTCGATTATCACCAAGCGCTTTATATAAAATGATACGTAAGACTAAGGTCAAGTGAGTTAAAGGCTCTCAGTATCATCATCTAGATGATGATACTGTTTTCATTTTAATGTGCATGAGGAAGTGTGGTGGAAGAATGAATCGCCGTTCCATAAGCAAAGACTTCAACCATACCGCCTTGCATCCCCAATTCTGTAGTACTTAAACGCAGTCCCATAATTTGAGTTGCACCTACTTTTTCAGCTTCAAGTTTTAAGCGCACCACTGCTTCACGACGTGCACGCTCAACAATGCTTTCATAACTGGTTAAACGACCACCAAAAAAATTCTGGATGTTGGCAATCACAAACTTAAAATAATCATGTGAAATCACCACATTACTGTGTACTAATTGTCCCGTCTGGGTGCTAGTTTGAAAACGGTTGTTATCTACCCGAATATAGCTTAAGCGCTGTTCTTGCTCTGCCAAATATTTGAAATGTTTGCGCTCATTATGTCGACCAAAGCCAAAACCAACAGCAAACAAAACAGCAAAGACAATAATTTGTAGAATTAAATTATCCATGTGGTGTTATCCCCATCAAATCACCCCAGTCTTAATTTTGCACAGGGAAAGGGTCTGGAAGTTTAGGGATGTCAGCTTCAACTACAACCGCAGTGCCGTAAACGAACAGTTCCGAAGCACCTTGCGCAATATTGGATGTAGAAAAACGTATTCCGACGATGGCATTTGCACCTAAACCACGTGCTTTTTCAATCATACGGTTCATGGCTTCTTGACGGGACTCTTCTAAAAGTTCGGTATAGGCAGTTAATTCACCGCCTACAATATTTTTGAGTCCAGCCAATAAGTCACGCCCAACGTGTTTACTGCGCACAGTGCTGCCATATACCACATCAATTTGGCGGGAAATGCGATGCCCCGGAACAGATTCAAGATTGCTGAGTAACATATTTTTTTGAGTGAAGAGAAACGAATCTACTGAAGATATGGAATGTACCTCAAAAAAGCAATAAAAAAGCCCACCGAAGTGAGCTGATTTAGGTCTTTGTAAATGGTGTGGTTTCACCATCTAATTATGTTTTGCTGTACTAAATTACTGCGCTTTCCGCTCAGCCGATGATGCAGGTTGTAAAGTTGCATCTGAAGTATTGGCTTTTACACCGCCACCTAAAGATTTGTACAACTCGACCTGATTGTTCAGATTGGCTTGCTCAAGTAGCAACAAACCTTGCTCTGCGGCATAAGCGGTACGTTGAGCGTCTAACACGGTTAAGTAGCTGTCAATCCCTGCACGGAAACGTGCATTAGAAAGCTTATAAGTCGTATTGGTTGCTTCAACCAAGCGTTTTTGAGCAGCTAAACGGTCCCCAATATTTTGACGAACTGCCAAGGCATCATTCACTTCACGGAATGCAGACTGAATTGACTTTTCATAATCTGCCAAAGCAATTTGCTGATCGGTTTCTGAAATTTTGATGTTGGCTTGGCGTGTGCCCCAATCAAAAATTGGCAGGTCTAAACTTGGGCCAACAGCCCACACAAAGCTGCCCGATTTAAACAAATCGCTTAAATCTGGCGACGCATATCCAGCATTGCCTGTTAGGCTGATACTTGGGAATAAACGTGCTTTGGCTGCACCAATGTTAGCTCCTGCAGCAGACAATCGGTACTCGGCAGTACGGACGTCAGGACGGTTGGTCAGCAAGTCACTTGGTAAGCCTGCACCCATTGCATTGTTTTTCGTAATGCGGGTAACACGCTGTGCAGGTAGCAAAGTGTTTGGAACAGGTTCACCCACCAGCAAGTTCAACAAGTTTTGTGCTTGGGCAACTTGAGTTTTGTAGTTAGCAACATCGTTACGTGCTGTTTCTACAGAAATTTGCGCCTGACGCACAGGCAGCTCGCTATCAATACCAACATCAAAACGCTTTTTGTTCAGATTGTAAGATTCAAGCTGCGTTTTTAACGTCTGATCTGCCAGTTTTAAATTGGCATTGGCAAAAGAGTAGTTCAGCCATGCTTGTGCAACCTGACCAATCAGGGCAATTTGCGTGGCATCACGTGAGCTTTGAGTTGCCAAGAAGTTATCTAAGGCATTGTCTTTTAAGCTACGCACACGTCCCCAAAAATCCAGCTCATAGGCAGTAACACCTAAGCCGACGTTATAACGGGTATGTGTACCTAATCCATTGCCCTGATCTTGACGTAGTACGCCACCGCTAGCACCAATGGTAGGCAATTGGTTGTTTTCTGTAATTTGATAAGCTTGCTGCGCACGCTGGATGTTCAGGGTTGCAGTGCGCAAATCACGGTTATTGTTCAGTGCCATATCCAGCACTTGCAATAAGCGCTGGTCGGCAAAGAAATCTTTATAGCCTTGTTCGGCAACCGATGTACCCGTTGCTGTTGCTGTATAGCTGCTCGGAATACTCGCCTGAGCGACGGGCTCTGGCCCACGCATGCTTTGACAGGCTGTCAAAGCAAGCGCAAGGGCAGAAACCGCAATGCCACGGCCTGTAAGAGACCATAAGTTTTGCATCACGATACATGCTCCTGTTGATTTTGTTGTTTTGGTTTGTATTTAAAGATACTTCTGATCCAAACGTAGAACACTGGAATAAAGAAGATCCCTAACAAGGTTGAGCTAATTACACCGCCCAAGACTCCATAACCGACTGAATGTTGGCTACCTGCACCTGCACCAGATGAAAGAGCAAGTGGCAATACACCAAAACCGAAGGCAAGGGTGGTCATAATAATTGGACGTAAACGCATTTTCGCAGCATGCAAAGTGGCTTCAAATAGGTCTTCACCTTTTTCTTGTAGCTCTTTGGCAAACTCTACAATCAAAATGGCGTTTTTCGCAGACAAACCAATTACCGCAATAATTGCCACTTGGAAGTAAATGTTATTGGATAGGTTCGGGTTCTTGAACAAAATCATGCCCCCGAAGGTGAGCAATAATGCCCCGACAATCCCTAACGGTACAACCAAGAGTACTGAGAATGGAATAGACCAGCTTTCATATAAGGCTGCCAAACACAGGAATACAATCAGTAAAGACAACGCATACAAGAACGGTGCTTGGTCGCCCGATTCACGTTCCTCTAGCGATAAGCCTGTCCATTCATAGTCAAAGCCATTTAAGCCCATAGACGGTAATTTAGCGACAATTTCTTCCATGGCTTGCATTGCTTCACCTGAGCTGACGCCCGGAGCAGGTGCACCCTGAATGTTCTTGGCAGATACGCCGTTATAGCGTTCTAAGCGCGGCGAACCATAAGTCCACTCACCTGTTGCAAAGGCAGAGAACGGTACCATTTCACCACGGTTATTGCGCACATACCACTTGTTTAGGTCTTCAGGCATCATGCGTGAGTCTGATTCAGCTTGAACATAAACTTTTTTCACACGACCACGGTCAATAAAGTCATTGATGTACGAACCACCCCAAGCCATGCCCATCGTGCTGTTGATTTCAGCAATGCTGACACCTGCTGCACCTGCTTGCGCCTGATCAATCAGAATACGGTACTGTGGTGTATCTTCCTGACCATTTGGACGTACGCCCATTAAGCGAGGGTCTTTGGCTGCTTCACCCAAGACAATGTTACGTGCCATGGTGAGTTTTTCGTGACCATTACCTGCAGCATCTTTCAGCTGTAAGTTAAAGCCTGCACTCACACCCAATTCAGGCATTGCTGGCAGCTGTAATGGCATGATGTAGGTCGCATCTTTCACAATCATGTTCAGCGCCATACCACGTTGAATAATGGCACCCACTTGTGATTCTGGACTTGTACGTTCACTCCAGTCTTTTAACTTAATGAATGCCATACCAGCGTTCTGACCAACACCCGAGAACGAGAAGCCAGAAACACTAAACACCGACTGCACATGCTCTTTTTCATTTTCTCTGAAGAAGTTAGTCATGCTGGTCATAGTGGCATCAGTACGTTCCAAAGTCGCATTTGGTGGGAGTTGCACCAGTGTCATCACCACACCCTGATCTTCATCAGGTAAGAACGATGATGGAAGTTTCTGGAACAACAACACAATAATACCCAACACCACTGCATATAAAATTCCTGAGAAAATTTTGCTGTGGGTCATACGGTCTACACCGCCTTGATACTTGACCGAAATCTTATCAAAGCTACGGTTAAACCAACGGAAGAAACGGGCAAATACGCCGTTGCTTTCAGGTTTGTTTGGATCATGCTGTTTCAGAATGGTGGCACACAGGGCAGGGGTAAAGGTCAAAGCAACAACCAGTGACAGCACCATGGCAGTCACAAGGGTGATTGAGAATTGACGATAAATAACCCCTGTTGTTCCACCAAAGAATGCCATTGGAATGAACACCGCAGACAGTACTGAGGTAATCCCGACCAGTGCACCTGAAATCTGTTTCATGGATTTTTCAGTTGCAGCCACAGGGTCAAGATGTTCTTCCACCATGACACGTTCTACGTTTTCTACTACAACAATCGCATCATCAACCAGTAGACCGATGGCGAGCACCATGGCAAACATGGTGAGAGTGTTGATGGAGAAACCAAACATATTGATCACGGCAAAAGTACCGAGAACCACCACAGGCACAGCCATGGTTGGAATAATGGTGGCGCGCCAGTTCTGTAAGAACAGGAACATCACAATAAATACCAAGATGATTGCTTCAATCAGCGTTTTAACCACACTCTTGATTGAAAGTTCAATAAATGGCGTGGTATCAAACGCCAATTCATCCTTTAAACCCGCAGGGTAGTTTGGACGTAATTGTTTTAAGCGTTCTTCTACAGCAGCAGCGGTATCTAGCGCGTTGGCACCAGTAGACAATTTAATTGCCACACCACCAGCAGGTTTACCGTTGTATTTAGAAATAAACTGATAGTTGTCTGCACCAAGTTCAATACGTGCTACATCACCCAAGCGAACTTGAGCACCTGAAGCGGTATTTTTGAGGAAAATATTGCTAAATTGTTCAGGTGTTTGTAGCAAGCTTTGTGCAGTAACCGTTGCGTTCAACGCCTGACCTTGAACAGATGGTGCACCACCCAATTGACCTACAGCTACCTGAGCGTTTTGGGTACGAATGGCTTGTGCAATATCACTTGGTGTAACTTGCAAGCTTGCCATTTTGGCTGGATCCATCCAAATACGCATGGCGTATGAGCCACCAAATACTTGTACTTCACCTACACCTGCAACACGGCTAAGCGGTTCAGAAATGTTGGAGTTGACATAGTCTTTAATGTCATCTGCAGAAAGGCTTTCATCTGGCGAGTAGAAGGCTAAAACCTGTAAGAAGCTTGCACCTGATTTGGTGACTTTCACCCCTTGACGTTGTACGTCATCTGGCAATAAAGCTGTTGCAGATTGTAGCTTGTTCTGTACTTGAACCTGTGCAATATCAGGGTCAATCCCTTGTTCAAAGTTCAAGGTAATTGATGCAGAACCATTCCCCGCACTGTTCGATGAAATGTAGCGTAAACCATCCAAACCATTCATTTGCTGCTCAATAATTTGAGTCACTGTATTTTCAACAGTTTCAGCAGATGCACCTGGATAAGTCGCAGCAATGGTGACCGTTGGCGGTGCAATGGTCGGATATTGGGCAATTGGCATGTTGGTGAGAGTAATAATCCCAGCCAGCATGATGACCAATGAAATCACCCACGCAAAAATGGGGCGATGAATAAAAAAGTGTGCCATTGAAGTCTACCCCTTATGCATTTGAAGTAGCTTTTTGTTCAGTCGCTTGAGCTTCTGATGCTGGTGCTTGTTTTGCATCATCTGATTTTGCTGGTGCAGCAGGTGCACCTTGCGGGGCAGCGCCTTGAGGTTGATACGGTTTAGCCACAACTTGCTGTTCAGGTTTTACTTTGGCAATCCCTTCAACAATGACTTTATCGCCAGTTTGCAAACCTTCAGTCACAATCCAGTTGTTGCCTTGTGAGCCTACAGTAGTCACAGGACGAGGCTCAACCACTCCTTTTGCATTCACGAGCATCACCATCGCCTGACCTGTTGGGGTGCGGCTAAGTGCAGCTTGCGGAATTAAAATCGCATTAGGAATAACACCTTGCACAATTTGTGCCGTGGCGAACATACCTGGCAACAATAAGTGGTTGGCATTTGGGAAAACCGCACGTAAGGTCACAGTACCTGTTTCAGGATTCACACTGGCATCAGAGAATGCTAAACGGCCTTCAATCGGGTAATAGCTGCCATCTTCAAGTTTTAATTTAACTTTAGTGTTGTTGCTGCTGTTTAGGCTGCCCTGACTGAGTTGCTGACGTAAACGTAACAGCTCAGCACTGGACTGATTGATGTCTACATAAATTGGGTCTAAACGCTGAATGGTAACCAATGGTTCAGCTTGACTGGCAGTGACTAAAGCACCAGCCGTCACAGTAGAGCGATTCGTTTGCCCAGAAATAGGTGCACGTACAGTTGAATAGCCTAAGTTAATTTCAGCATTGCGAACTTCTGCCTGAGTAGCTGCAACGTCTGCTTCGGCAAGTTTTACCTGAGCCACAATATCGTCATATTCTTGTTTGGAAATGGCGTTGCTGCCCACCAGTTGACGATAACGACCTTCTTTTACCCGTAGCACATTTAACTGTGCTTGTTGGCGGGTTAAAGCCGCACGTGCGCTGTCTAATGAAGCACGATTGGTACGTGCGTCAATTTCATAAAGCGCCTGACCTTCACGTACATAACTGCCTTCGGTAAATAAGCGTTTCAAAACAACGCCACTGGTTTGTGGGCGAACTTCTGAAATTTCAAAGGCAGTGGTACGACCAGACAATTCAACAGACTGCTCAACGCTTTGTGGTTGTGCCACAAGCACGCCAACCTCAGTCGGTGGCATTTGCTGGGCTGCACCTGCTTGCTGTGCATCTTTTGGATCTTTGCTACAACCCACAAGCGCTAAACTTGTGGCTAATGCGCAAGCAGTCAGGGCAGGTGCCCAAAGCTTTGCAGACATCATTTTTTCACCTCAATTAGATTTTTATCTAAACTTATGTATTGGTTTGCATTGCAGATATTTCGTGCAAAATAGATACCACAATGTGATCCAAATAAAACTTATGCTCCAACCGGAGAGGACATCTGAAGGATAGTGCACTCCCAGATATACACGGGAAATACCCATCAGCACCATCCACAACGCTGCACATACGGTTAAAATTCTATGCGCTGGATGTTGCAAACTTAGGTAAATGACTAAACAGCCTAAGCTTGCGGCATAAAAGCTATGTGCACTAGGAAATGCTGCCCCATAACTTTCTACCAAATGTAATGCTTCAGGCGGGCGTGGGCGGGCAATTACAGATTTGAGCAGCCACGCAATCGCTATACTTCCAAACAGTCCTACACTGATAAAAACAATTTTTGTGTATTTTTTATACCATGCCCAGTAGAAACACCATAGGCTGGATAAAAATAATACAAATGGCATGCCACCCAATACAGAAAGTAGCTGCGCCAATTGATTCAAATGTGCGGTGCGTTGCGTACTTAAAAACTCTACAAGTGCAAAATCGAACTGTTGCAAACTTGCAATATTGAGTACTAACACACTGATAATAAATAGTAAACTACCGAGATAGAGCAGTTTTTTAGGCATGCTAAAATCTCCGAAAGTTTAACCGATTTGAGCACGGTTGATGAATGGATTAAAGTGTACTAACCAGTACACTTTATTTCAAGTCAATGGAAATGAGAAGGATTTCTTTTTTTCCTGATTTGTGAGCAAGCCAGAAATCCGTACATTTTTTAAGTATTTCGTTCAGAGTTTGATGTGCTGTCATCATCATCCACTGTAATAGGTTGTTTCGGGGGCCAAAAGAAATCACTTGGACGGGTCAGAAAATGGGTCAGCACCAATTTTGCCAGAGGGTTCCATTGTTCAAAACGTACCCGACGTGCACGTAGTGCCACAATAATTGTTAAAGTAAAACTCACAAATAAGTTGGTTAAACCAATCAGTAGTACCCCTAAAAATGACACAATAATGAGGCCAATTTCAGGTGAGCCATTCACATTCATTAAACCTTGAATAAAGTTGGCGGATGCAAAGGCAATATGGCGAATATCAATTGGTAAACCGAGAATATATCCGAGCGTGGCAGTACTGCCGAGCATAATCCCGAATAAAAAATTACCAGCCAATGCACCTAAATTACGTTCAATATAATTCGCAAAGCTATTCAGGCGTTCCTGTCCGAGCAGCATTTTTAGGTGGATGTGGGCTTTTAAACGTGGCCCAACTTTACGATACACCGCCATGTTGTCAAAATAACCAGCAATCAGACCTGACAAAAATAAAAATACCCCCGCAATAGCTGCATGCGGAACCGCTAAAGAGGTAAAGGGGTTTAAGTCATGTAAGGTGTCTGATGCTTTGGCATGTGACATTAAAGGTTCATGCAATGCGGCATCCCAACTAAAAGCAATTAAAGCTGCAATTGGAATGGCAATGGACATATTACCCAAAATAGCAATGAACTGTGTGCGAATAATATTAATAATGAGTGCGGCTAATTCGGCAATTTGTGCGGTCTTTGAACCTTTACGATGCTGAACGGTCGATGCCAAGGCCGCAGCAGTCATCGCGGGCTGTTTGGTGGCAACAGTAAAGTGCAACACATGAATAATCATAAAGCCAAATGAATAAATCATGCTGTTTATGATGGCTTGCATCATTGGAGCCAGCACTAAGCGAGAGGCGAGGGTTTTGAGCGTTGCCATAGCAGCAATTAAAACACCCGCACCTGCTGCGGCTTTGTACATGCCCAAAAAGCCGTCTTTGTCGGTACTTACATAATGCTCGCCTGTTTTACTGGCATTTTCCGTGACTTGTAAGGCAATTAATTCACTGTTTTCTGCCAAGAGCGAACGCACACTGCGCTCGCTATACAGTGCTGCGGTAACATCTACCAATAACTGTCCCATTGAAATATGGCGAACTTTGTCTTGTGCCACAATCAAATTAATTAGCAGTTCAATCCGTTCCAGACATTGTTCCAGCAAGGACAGTAAATAGGTCAGACTAATACTGACTCCAGTGCGTTTGGTGGCACGTCTAATTTTGCTACTGACATTATGACATTGATCAATCATCACCAAAGCTTGAGCGGCATCGGGTGGTTGGATGGCACTCATTTGATCATGTTGCAGATCTGCAGTTTTATATTGCTGAATAAACTCATTGATTTCACGGTTTTGTGCCAAGAAAGGCGAGTCGTATTCACTCAGTTCAGGGTAGGCACTAATAAATTCAGGATATAAACCAATGCCACTGACCCGATATGACAATACGGTCAGGGCTTTAATAATTTCACTGCGAATCAGACGCTTCTGGGTTTGCCCGCCATGCCCACGATTAAGCAGGGTGAATAACTGTTGCCATTCAGCATCATCAATATTGTCTAACCAATATTTGTCGCTGCGCAGAGGAAAGACCCGACGCACTAAATCTTGCAGTTGGCTTTCATCATTAATTAGCGGTAAAAAGTGTGCGCCTAAGCGCTGGAACAGCTGATTCCAAAAGCCATCTAAAGACAGAATGCCAGTGTCAGCATATAAACTGGTTTGTTTGTACTGATTAATTAAACGTAAAACAAAATGTTGCAGGGTCGAGCTTGCGTTTGGAGTGATCAATAAAGCATGCAAGAGTGCCTGAAACTTTTGATGGGTTTCTTCTAAATTTTGGGTGTCTTGAGGACGAATACGATTGACCAGCTCAATCAGGAGATTTTCATCAAGAACAGCTTTGGGCGTGTCCAGCTGTTCTTGCATTTTATTAAATAAATCGTTGAGTTTTATATGCATAAGCAGCTTAAATTATTGAATACGGTGTAAAGCCAACAAGGCTAAATTCTTTAAGGCCTGACGATAGACCGACTCAGGCAGTGCTTCTAAAGCAGCAATAGCCGCTTCGGTTTCTTCTGTAGCACGCTGGCGGCAATAATCGAGAGCGCCTGAAGATTGCACAATGGCAATGACCTGATCTAGGTCAGCTGTGCCGCCTGTGGCAATACTGCGACGAATAATTTGATGTTGTTCGCCTGTTGTATTTTGTAAAGCAGAGATTAAAGGCAAAGTCGGTTTGCCTTCCATTAAATCATCGCCAATATTTTTACCTAATGTTTCAGCATCTGAGGTGTAATCCAAAATATCATCAATGATTTGGAAGGCATTACCAAAGTGTCCTGCAAATAAACGCAAAGGCTCACGGTATTGCGGTGTGCCAGTTAAAATTGCAGCACCTTCGGTTGCCAGTTCAAATAAACGTGACGTTTTACCGTGAATAATATCCAAATAAATTTTTTCAGTGGTGTCTGGTTGATGCTGTGCCTGTAGTTGTAAAACTTCACCTTCGGCAATTTCACAGGTACCTGTAGAAAAGTCTTTCAGCAATACCATGTCATTTAAATCGACCAATAAGTCGAACGAGCGGGAAATTAAGAAGTCACCCACTAAAACTGCAGTCTGGTTATTCCATGTTGCATTGGCTGTTGGGCGACCACGACGTAAACCTGACTCATCTACAACATCGTCATGCACCAAAGTTGCGGTATGTAGCATTTCAATAATGGCCGCCAGTTTACGTTGACGTTCCAAATCTTCTGCACCACAGGCTTTGGCTGCAAGCAGACACATAATTGGACGCATGCGTTTGCCGCCTGCTTCGACCACGTGTTTACTAACGGCCATGACCAGGGCAACTTTTGAGGTAATTCCTTCATTAATAAATGTATCCATCGCGGCAAAATCAGAAGCAACAGGGGCGAGAATGTCTTGCTTAAAGTCGATGGTCATGTGAAAGGAAACCTCAATAATATTGAATTACAAACTTAGTGGAATCTATTGTAACTTTGGTTACAGCCAAGAAAATTAACTCAGTCTGCGAAAATAACACGCTGAATGCAATAGCTAGGCAATTGTATAATTGTTAAGTCTAATTGAAAACTAAGTAAATAACTTTATTGGTAAATTTGGCATTTGCTTAAGTTGCGCCTGATTCTAACAAGCGTAACGGCTTGCGCCAATACAATCTGTCTATTTACCCTTAACCAAGGGGTATAAAACATGACAAGTAGAGGTGTTTACTAAATAATCAATGCGCGTATACAATAATTGCCGCAAATGACTTGTTGTTTGTGTGAATATCCCTTAAAATCCTTGCCCTTGAATAACCCCCAGTGGCGTTCGTTTTAAGATCGATATATCCCTTTATCGGCACGACGACACGGGCATGTTTGGAGTACATTATGTACGCAGTAATCCAAAGCGGTGGTAAACAGCACCGTGTTGTTGAGGGTGAAACCCTTAAAGTTGAATTATTGAAAGCTGAAACTGGCGCAACTATTACGTTTGATGACGTATTAATGGTTGTAAACGGTGACAACGTTCAA
>LSQX01142448.1_pt1 | contig 53695 bp, 44 predicted proteins | sample 654561 | NCBI WGS metagenome assembly LSQX01 (sample SAMN04489861, study PRJNA283612) | anaerobic digester metagenome | isolation source: 4 biogas reactors fed with cattle manure at either 37C or 55C with and... | place: Denmark: Kongens Lyngby | collected 2014 | reverse complement strand
CTTCAACAGCTTCTTCGACAGCGGCTACTTGTTCCGGTACTTCAACGGCTTCTTCGACAGCGGCTACTTCTTCCGGTACTTCAACGACTTCTTCGACAGCGGCTTCTTGTTCCGGCACTTCAACGGCTTCATCGGCAGGGGCTGATTCTTCCGGCACTTCAACGGCTTCATCGGTAGGGGCTACTTGCTCCTGCTGTTCCATCTCTCCGGCCTCAACATCTGCGACGTTCTCAACGCCTGCTTCGGCGCCTTTTTCCGCAATCTGCGAGGCAACCTGTACAAACGCCGTCAACGGATAGAGCATCATGAACAATAGCTGACCGTAAAGCGTTTCACGCGATTCTACGCGTGATAGAGCCATGATGTAGTCAAGTTCGTGAACTTGCTTACCCACTACGCCGCCTTTGACGCTCATTTTTTTGAATTTCTCAGCAAATATACGCATCATACGGGGCGCTAATACAACATCCGCATCGCTATACGCGATGGCGGTTGGTCCTTGCAAGGTCTCTTCCAAGCCTTCTATACCGAGTTTTTCAAACGCGCGTTCTGAGATCGAATTCTTGACGACCTTGTAATTCAGGCCCTGCCGACGGAATTCCGCCCGCATTTCAGTATCCTGTTTTACAGTCAAGCCTTTGTAGTCGGCGAATACGATTGATTCAGCATTTTGCAGTTCATTCGTAAGCTTATCGACTTGCTTTTTCTTAATTTCCAGTTTTTTTAGACTGGGCATGCGACACTTTCCTCCTTGTTCTTAATATAAACACCCCTCCGCTTATGGCAGAGGGGTGCACCAATGGTTCACACTTCCACCTCGGCGGGACAGCTTGATCTGTTTACATCCTTTTACGGATTCCTGCTTTCTTCGGCGTTTTAGGTATTTATTAAATTGTATTGCCTACCACTCAATGGCAGGCATGCGCTCACTTTGAGAGTTTAGGGTTGGTTTTCAAACCAGGTCCCATTGTGCTCGTCAGAGTACAGCGCTGAATGTAGCGGCCTTTTGCGGCCGCTGGTTTCGCGCGAATTACGGCGTCGAGAAGCGCTTCGAAATTGTCGAGCAGCTTTTCAGGGCCAAAGGAAACCTTACCAATCGCGCAATGAATGATGTTCTGTTTCTCGAGCCTGTACTCGATCCTGCCCGCTTTCGATTCGTTGACCGCACGCCCCACATCTGTGGTAACTGTGCCGGACTTCGGATTTGGCATCAGCCCACGAGGGCCGAGAACGCGTCCAAGTCGACCTACAACACCCATCATATCGGGCGTCGCGATGGCGACATCAAATTCGAACCAGTTTTCTTTTTGAATTTTTTCAGCAAGTTCTTCAGCACCAACAAAGTCAGCACCGGCTTCCGTAGCTTCATCCGCTGCGGGTCCTTTCGCGAATACAATTACGCGAGTTTCTTTGCCCGTGCCATGCGGCAGGACAACGGTGCCACGGATCTGTTGATCGGCACGACGTGAATCGACACCCATTTTCATATGGACCTCGACTGTTTCGTCAAATTTTGCGGTCGCAGCTTCTACGACTATCGCGAGGGCTTCATCTGGTTCATAAATCGTTTGAGGATCAACCAATTTCGCCGCTTCAATGTATCTTTTTCCACGTTTCATATTGGCCCCCCTACTTGTCGTAATCGACAACAATGCCCATGCTGCGGGCAGAACCTGCTACCATCCTGGCACAAGATTCGATGTCGGCCGCGTTCGTATCTTCCATCTTGATCTCTGCAATGCGTTTACATTCAGACCATGCGACGGTCGCTACCTTCACGGTATCGGGTGTTCCCGATGCTTTTTCCAGATTACATGCTTTCTTCAACAGTACAGACGCCGGCGGGGTTTTCGTGATGAACGAATAGGAACGGTCCTGGTACACCGTGATTACCACGGGAATTAACAGTCCGATATCTTTTGCTGTTCGTTCATTGAATTCTCTTACAAACTGGGCAATATTGAGCCCATGTTGGCCAAGAGCTGGTCCTACCGGCGGCGCTGGCGTTGCTTGTCCCGCTGGTATCTGAAGCTTAACGTATGCGGTTACTGGCTTAGCCATTTTGCCACCTCCCATTTCTTTTTAACTTAGTCTTGTTCTATATGCGTAAGACAGCTATCCGCTGTCTGGTCGCCTAATTCTGCTTGATAACCTGAGTGAGCTCCAACTCAACCGGGGTTTCCCGGCCAAACATGGAGATCAGTACGGTCACCTTCTTCTTGTCCATATTAATAGTTTCGACTTTGCCGTCGAATCCCTCAAGCGGCCCGTTGATAACGCGGATGTCATCGCCGACTTCGTAATCCATCACCGGTTCCCATTCGGAATCAAGGCCCATCATGCCAAGTTCATCTTCTGTCAGGGGAACAGGGTTGGTACTCGAAGGACCAACAAAACCCGTAACTCCTCGTGTATTGCGGACGATATACCAGATTTCATCGGTGAGAATCATCTTAACCAGGACATACCCGGGGTAAACCTTGCGCTCTACGTTCCTGCGCTTGCCGTCTTTGATTTCAATGACCGTTTCGGTCCGAACGAGAACTTCGTGAATCATTTCCTGAAGTCCGCGGTTTTCAATAATTAAATCAAGCGTAGCCTTAACCCGGTTCTCATAGCCGGAATAAGTGTGTACGACATACCAGAGCGCTTCTGTGTTTTCGGGCGTATCGCTCATTTAATTATCCTTCAACCCACATACGAACACCATCAAAAACGAATAAGAGAGGAGCCGTACCATCTGTCATCAGCCGAGCATTATGCTGCTCAGTAATGGCAGTTTGCGGCAATGTCTCTACAGGTTTTGGCTTAGAGGAATAGATTCCTGTTGTTCGCATCACAAACGTGATCAGCGTATCAAAAACGAGGATGACCACAACTGAAAGCACAATAATCATAAGAACTGTCAGCGTACTCTGTCTGAGTCTTTTTCGATCAGGCCAGATGACACGCTTAAGCTCGGTGATTATGTTTGTAAACCATTTTTTAATACGCGCTCCCAAAGAAGGCTTATCGGATTTTTTTGTGGATTTCTTTGCGCGGGTGTCCGCTGCTATTTTTTTTGTTTTATCGGCCATATCATCACTCCCGAGAACTGTCGATTACTTCGTTTCGCGATGAATCGTGTGTTTATTGCAAAAACGGCAAAATTTGTTCAATTCAAGTTTGTCAGGTGTTTGCATCTTATTTTTCATCGTATCATAATTGCGCTGTTTACACTCAGAACAGGCCAGCGTAATCCGATCACGTGCGCCAGGTTTCGCCATAGCGGTACCTCCAATTTCGTCGAATCAAGAACTATTGTCAGCGCAAAAAAAAAGACTCGCGCATCTGACAAGCAGAAGTATAGTAGCACAGCATCCCATGACTGTCAAATCAGAAACGTAAAATGGGTCACCATTTGGCCGCAAGATGCTGTGCTTGCGTAGCAGCCCGTTTCACAATCAGTTCGGGTGGCTCGAGAAGAAGATCAACGCCGTCAGCTGCAATCCAATCAAAATGATCAATCCCCAAAAATAAACTCAGGTTACGTATCATCGGTATGCCTGTTTCAAGAGGAGAATCATTGTACGTTCCGCCACGAGTCGTGAGAAAACACAGTTTGTCGGCGCGGCAAAGTCCATACAATGACCCGTTTTCGGTGTCGCAATCAAATGTGATTCCCTGTACACAGACATTTTCAAAATAGATTTTCAAGAGAGCCGGAACACTCAAATCCCAAAATGGAGCTGCCACAACAATCCGATCGGCTTTGGCAAACTGATGCGCGTAGCGGAATCGAGGGTGGTCGAGTGTCCCCTCCTCGAGCAGCTTCTCACGCTGCAAAAAGAAATCGCCCGCTAATGGAACAAGCGGTTCTTCCATCAGAGACAGATGGTCGATAATAAAATTGCCGCGTTTCCCGAGCACTTCGAGAAATGCCTGGGAGAGGGTTCGCGTTCTCGATTGTTCACCCCTAATGCAACAGTCTATATAAAGTACTTTAATCACGTTAACCGTTATACCTTTTCATCAAATTAAATAAACGGGCTTTGAACGCTTCACGGTCGACATCGGTCACCACCATGTGATTGCGTTCCGGCATCTTTTTGTCGGAGTAGAGATCCGTCACTGTCTTTCCATACGTTATTGCGCCTTTTGTTTCAACTCGCACCCATGCAGGATACTGTTCAAAGATCGATTCGTCTGCAGCATAGAGTATTGCGGCCGGATCGTGTAGGCTGATTCCCCCAAACCCAAGGGAAAGCGAGTAGCGTAACGCATTCTGTAGACAGTCGCGCGCAAACGATGCCTGCGGCGAGCCGAGATTCCCAAGTTCGTCAAGCTCTTCCGGAGTCAGGTATGCCTTCAACGTCATATCAAGTCCGCACATTGCGACAGGGACCCCGCAATTGAACAACATATCGGCCGCTTCAGGATCCACCAGAATATTAAACTCCGCCGACGGCGTTGTGTTCCCGCCTTTCGCCGCGCCTCCCATAATAACGATACGTTTCAGCAGTTGAGGGAGGTTTTTGTATTTTGCGAGCGCGAGACCAATATTTGTCATAGGTCCCACAGCAATCAGTACGAGTTCGCCGGGGTGTGCGAGTGCCGCGTCGTAAAGTGCATCCCAGGCATTCTTAGCCTCCAATTGTTTGGAAGGTTGCGGCAACTCGACATCGCCTAGTCCGTTTTTGCCGTGAACCTCAGGCGCCATAATCTGATCGCGGATCAGAGGCTGTGATGCGCCGCGATAAACAGGCACGTCGTCACCTGTCAGTTCGAGAACACAGAGCGTGTTGTGCGTCGTTTTTTCGAGTTCAACATTGCCCGCCACGGTAGAAACCCCGATCAGATCAAAGCAAGTGAGATGCCGCAGTAGGAGAAGCGCAATTGCGTCGTCAACCCCCGTGTCACAATCGAACCATACGGGAATTTTCGGTTGTTTTGAAAAACAGGTCGACTCGAATTTGTCGGGTGCTTGCGCTTTAAAAGGCGTCTTTCTCACAGGAATTTTTCTTAAGATGTCAAGATTGCCTGCCTTGTGTTGTGTTAAATCACTCATCTGCATCTCTCCCGTAAAACCTCACAGCGTCGACGAGCAAATCGACAAATCCTTCACGGTCGATGTCCACAATGCATCTCACATTGGCTGGTTTGTTCGAGATGCCATAAACATCCCCGATGGTTGCGCCCCGGCTGTAATCACCCGTTGTTTCAATCTCAACATACAAATCTTGGAATGTGAGAAGATCAGGACGGATGAGTGCCGCCACAGCGACAGCGTCGTGCACGGGAGCACCGTGGTAACCCAGCGCACGATGAAATCCGTAAAAAAACTCAAGCCATCCGGCCGTGACTTTGGCGACCTCACTTCCGATAGCGCCTATCCTGTCAAAATCTTCAGGATAGAGCAATGCTTGCTCTGTGACGTCTAAACCTGCCATCGTGATCGGGATACCCGAGCGGAAAACAATATCAGCCGCCTCAGGATCAACCAGTATGTTGAACTCGGCTGCCGGGGTCCAGTTTCCATGCCCAATGCCGCCGCCCATCAAATAGATATGGCTGATCTTATTTTTGAGTTGTGGATATAAGAGCAAAAATGCCGCGATATTCGTCATGGGACCTGTCGGGATCAATGCGACCTGGTCACTTTGTTGCTCCACACATTGCGCCATGAGTGTTACCGCATCAATTGTGAGCGGTTCGCGGAGCGGCGACGGCAAATCAGGTCCGTCAAGTCCTGATACACCATGCACGGAAGGCGCCACCATCGGATCAGCGAGAAGTGGCTTTATTCGACCGGCTGCAAGGGGGACGTCAAGCCCGATAAGAGCCATGATGCGTCCCGCGTTGTAAGTCGTCTTTTCAAGCGTCTGATTGCCGCAACACGTTGTTACCGCCAGAATATCAAGCTGGGTGCTCGCTTTCGCGAGCACCCAGGCAATCGCATCATCGTGACCCGGGTCACCGTCGAGAATCACCGGAGTTTTTTTCATGCCGTCCCCCATTCCGAATCTCGGAGTCTAATTTTTAACCACCTTGATGACGTGTTTGCGCGCTTTCCGCTTGAGGCTAATAGAATAAGCGACAAGTCCCAGAAGTGTAGCAGCATAGGGAATCATCGAGACAAGGAAGCTTGAGACACCCTGGAGCCCCGAAACTTTGGTTCGTAAAGCCTGAGCAAGTCCGAATAGCAACGAGGACAACATAGCGCCAACCGGTTCCCCTCTGCCCATCGCCTGAGCAGCAAGCGCAATAAATCCACGTCCTGCGACCATGCCGGAATTCCATCCCTGCGAATAATACATCGACATGAATGCGCCGCCCAAACCGGCCAATCCGCCTGAAATCCCAATCGCGATATATTTGATCTTGAGCACACTGACACCCACACTGGAAGCAGCGTCGGGGTTCTCGCCCACCGCCCGGATATTCAATCCAATCGGCGTCTTATAAATCAATATCCACACCAAGAAAACACACAGAAACGCGACATACGTGAGGACGGCATGGCCGCTCAGTATCTCGCCGAGAATGGGAATTTTGTTGATTAAAGGGATTTGGATTGTCGGAATCAGAAGGTTGGGAGAAACCAGATTGCCCGTGTTGCCACGCAGTCCCGTAAACATATTAAGCATAAATATGGTTCCGCCAGCGCCGAGCATATTGATAGCGATACCGGCCAGGATGATGTCTGTTTTAAGTTTTAAGGCAAAAAAGCCCATCATCAAGCCCAGCAGCACACCAACCATAATCGCGCCGAGGACACCAAGCACCCAGCTTTGCGTCCAGTAGCTGAACAGAAAACCGAACAAAGCCGTAATCATCATCATGCCTTCAAGACCGATGTTGACGACTCCTGCCCTTTCCGCGACGACCGCCGCGAGTGTTGCGAAGAGTATCGGCGCAGTAATTCGCAAAACAGCAAAAAGAAAATCTGGCTTAAAAAGAGATTGTAAGAGGCTAAGCATTGTTACTACCCCCCTCTAATCGTCGTTGTGTCTCGAGCTTCATCAAATCCTCCCGTGTTGTCTTAACGACTAGTTTTTGACGGAATCCTGACATGAACTGCTCCGCGGCAAAGAAGAGGAAAATCGCTGCCTGGATGATGTCAATCATTTCGACAGGAACGTCACAATACGTAGACATCAGTAGACAACCCTTGTTGAGGTAAGCGATAAAGAAAGCTGCCAATGGCACAAAAGCAGGATTATTTTTAGCCAGAATGGCGATCGTAATGCCTACCCAGCCGTAGCCGGGCAGGTCACGCCACAAATACGTCTGATAACGGCCTAGAACTTCTAAGCTTCCACCCATGCCCGCCAGCATACCGCCAATCACTTGTGCCAGAACAATCGTACTCCCCACTTTCATACCTGAGTACAGTGAAAATGACTCATTTATACCGATCATGCGGATGGAATAACCCCAACGTGTTCGATACATAAAGAATGCAATGAGCACGGTTGCAAGTAGCGCAACAATGATTCCAACCGTCATTTTACTATTCCCCGGAACAAGCGAAGGGATGATGGCAGTCGGTTTGAACGGGTACGTCATCGTCGAACCCTTGGAGCGGTCGGCAAAGTGAAAGTTGAGATAATGCATCGCTATGTAAAGAATAATAAAGTTCAACATCAAGCTTGTCACCATCTCGCTGGCACCAAGCTTGACTTTAAGTAATGCTGGAATCAGCATTATTAAGCCGCCCACAACGGTTGCGACCAAAACACAGACAACAGCGTGCCATCCTGAATTGATATTCAAGTAGACGCCGAGAATACCTCCGACGAAACCGCCCGCGAGAACACAGCCCTCGGCTGCCAGGTTGAACTGGTTAGCGGAGAACATCACGCAGACAGCCAGTCCCGTGAATGTTATCGGGATCATACCTGCAAAAATCTGAAACAGATATTGAGCATTGAAGGAGACTCCAGAGTCCCTAAAGCTCACAATGGGTCCGATCAGGAGGTACCGAAGCGCAGTCAAAGGTTCATCAGAGCTCAAAAAGATAAAGATCGCTCCGACCCCAAGCGCAAGCGCGATTGCCGCCGCGCCGCGGAGCATATTAAACATCGTCATCCGTTTGTCACGCATAGGAAGCCCTCGCAATCTCCTCATCGCTCTGGCGTTTCAGCCCGAGCATGTATTCACCCATCATGATATCGTCCCACTGTCCATCGTCGAAATAGCCTGCGATCTTGCCTTCATAGAATACGATCAGGCTATCAGATAGTTCCATAACTTCATTCAAGTCTGCCGAAACTAATAGCACCGCAGCTCCTGCCCTCGATAGCTCAACGAGTCTTTTTCTGATCATTTCCGTTGCGCCGACATCAATGCCGCGCGTTGGCTGGTCAGCGATGATAAGGATCGGATCACTTGAAAACTCACGCGCAACGACCACTTTTTGGATATTGCCACCGGACAGCATCCCAACCTCTTGGCTGCGCGACTTACAGAGAACAGAATAGTCTACGATCAGCTGATCAGTTTCCTTGTGAAGCTCGTTCATTTTAAACAGAGGTCCACGATTGAAACGCTTTTGATTGAAACGGTCTGAAATCATATTTTCTTCAATAGTCGCGATATCAGCAATGCCGAATGTCATACGATCCTCTGGTATATAAGATACGCCAAGTTCCCGAATCATAGCCTGTGGCAACCCGATCAGACTCTTTCCACCCACTGTCGCTGAACCTTTTTCCGGAAGCTTGAGGCTAAAGAGTACATCGACAAGCTCACGTTGACCGTTGCCCTCAACACCTGCAATGCCGACAATTTCTCCACTGCGAACAGAAAACGTGACACCATCGAGCACACGCTTATCCCATTCGTTAACGAAGTTGAGGTCTTCAACTTGAAGGACGACTTCCTTTGGCTCAGATTGGTCTTTCTCAACAGTCAGGATGACATCGCGGCCAACCATGAGTCCTGAAATCTCCTGCTCCGTTATAGAGTCGGTCTCGTAGACACCGACTGTTTTGCCCCCACGCATAATCGTGATGCGGTCTGTGAGTTCTTTGATTTCATTCAACTTGTGAGAGATAAAGATAATTGTGAAGCCCTTGGCCTTGAGTTCCTTCAACTCCCGAAACAAACCTACCGTTTCCTGAGTCGTCAAGATGGCTGTCGGCTCATCGAGTATAAGGACGCGTGCTCCACGCACAAGTGCCTTGAGTATTTCTACTTTTTGTTTCATACCTGCAGCTATATCAGCGACTCGTGCGGTCGGTTCAACGTGAAGATTGAATTGTTCCGCGTATTCCTTGGTTAAGTCAACTGCCTGCTTATAGTCAATAAATAATCCAGATTTTCTCGGTGCCATCCCAAGCACGATGTTTTCAGCAACTGTCAGGCTCGGGACGAGCATGAAGTGCTGATGTACCATCCCGATGCCTTTTTCAATGGCATCAGTAGGAGATGAGAAATGCACCGGTTCGCCGTTGACTATAATCTCTCCTCCCGTGGGCCGTTCAAGCCCAAAGAGAATTTTCATCAGCGTCGATTTCCCTGCACCGTTTTCTCCGATCAGTGCATGGATTTCACCAGCTTTCACAGAAAAATTAACATCCCGATTCGCCGCAACACCGTTGGGATAGATTTTTGATATCCCCTTCATCTGGACAACGAGTTCGTTTTGCTCCATTCGATTCGTTCCCCCGTCTACATCATTTTGTAAAAATAACCGGTCTGATCGTCACTTACAAAGCGTGCCGTCCGGAACCGGCACTCCTCCTGATAGGCAAAAGGGGACCTGCGAGCAGATCCCCTTTCATTCAATCAACTAATTCCCGATAATGCTGTCAGTTAGAAGCAATCGCTTCTTATGGCTGTAGCTCTGTGCGCAGCTTGACAACACCGTCTGTCTCATCGCCGATTGCAGAGGAAACTTTAATGGATCCATCGCGCACGCCTTTTTCAGCTTCAGCGACTTTATCTTGCACTGCCTGTGGCGCATATTTTGCGAAGTTCTTATCGGTAACAATACCAACACCGCCTTCGGGGAGACCAAGGTTTACTTCCTTGCCCCAATAGGTGCGGCCGGCATCCCACTCGTCGAAAATCCACATAAGTGAATCGCCAATGTTCTTGAGGCCTGATGTAAGCGTGATAGCAGCCAGTTCCTTGGAGAGCGTGAGCTCCTGATCGGAGTCAACCCCGACAAACCAGGCTTTGCCGGTCTCTAATGCCGCTTCTGCGCCGCCGTTGCCGGATAGACCCGCAACACCCCAGATGATGTCAACTTTGTTGTCATTGATCATGGCAAGGCCCATCTCTTTGGCTGTCGCTGTATCTGCGTAGCTGTTGACATAGCGTGTATCCACTTTGATTTCAGGGTCGGTCGCCTTGGCGCCTTCGAGGAAACCATAAAGGAAGTCGTTGATAACGGGGCTGTCAATGCCGCCGATGAAGCCGAGAACTTTTTCCGGATTCATGTTTTCAACGTCTGTTTGAGATGTCATCGATGCCGCGAAAACACCGATAAGATAGCCCATATCATTCTGACGGTAGCTTACGTTAACGACATTGCTGTTATCACCAACATAAGTTGTGTCATCATAGATGAGGAACTTCTGGTCAGGATAGGCGGTTGCCGCTTCTTTAAGGTAGTCAGGCATTTGGTATGTGCCACAGATGATCAGGTCATATTTACCTTCAGCCGCGACGTCGTTAATGGTTTGCTGCCACTTAGGCTGGTCAGCGTCAGTAGCACCCATCTCTTTGGTTTCGTATGTAATGCGTCCGGCATCAGCCAGTTTCTTGAGCCCGGCTTCTGCCGAGTCAAAGAACGACTTGTCGCCAAGGTTCCCATTGACGAGGTTGATGACTTTATACACATCACCGGCCGGTTCTGTAGCTACCGGATCCGTTTTTGCCGGTTCTTCCGGCTTCTTATCGCAAGCAACGATGGTGAATGCCATCAATACGACAAGCAAAATTGCGAGTAGTTTTTTCATCTTTTCTTTCTCCTTATGATTGCTAAATTCTTCTTACTTGAAGAGGCTTATCCTGTCTCAATGCTGCAAAGCAGATCAAACACCTTTGGTTTGCGTATGTGAGACCGTAACACGGCGATTCACGTACTCCTGGTCGTCCTGCCTCTTCCATCGATATTCCACGAAAAACGACCGCTACGATCCTGCGACATGCTATTTGGTGTACTACACAGCACTATCGCTTGACCGCAAATACTATAGCACATTGTACACATTTATACGGTTAACGTCAATAAATTTTCTCCTTATACACCAGCTTGAAAAGCTTCATTTTAAGTGCAACCACCCATGTTCATAACAGGCATATTGTTCCCTCCGCTCTTACGGCGCAAGCAATCGCCTGACTGCCATGACACGCGAAGCAAGTTCTACAGCCTCGCTCGAGGCGAGGTCAATGACTCTAAATGTTGATCGGTTAGCAAGCGCAATGAGCAACTGATCGTCGTCGACGCGGATGCCAATCGTTTGAATCGCGGTATCATCTCCCTTTTTGTGAATGAATACAATATCGCCTTCCGCCATTGACGCGAGAGCAGGCAAACCTTCTGCGTCCAACGAAAGATCGACTTCCAGCCCTTGGCGCATAAGCACCCGGCGATCTCGCGCAAAATTCATACCGTTCAGCTGTCCCGCTACAAACAATGCCCCTTCAGGACTAATCCCCCTGGCTGTCACACCGCCCGGGACGAACGGGCTGTCGTGAAACGCCATCAACGTCACGATAAATAGCTGGTGAAAATCATCTCCAGGCGTAATGACACCCGTGGGCGCAAGCAAGAGAACGCCGGAAGCGTTGATCCATCCGGATTCTCCGTTGGGAAGACGGACCCGCAACAAATCGCCATTCCGATAATCAGCAAAAAAAGTGCTTCCCATAGGGGCCTCGATGACGAGAGAACCTTGGCTGGCATGGCTCATGACGCGTTTGAAAGGGATCCGAACAACAACTCTTGCCAAGCAACCTTCTGGCGACAATGAACTGGTATCCGCCGTCAGATACGATCGTTTAATAAAACCAGTAACACCGTCATCAAGACGCACATTCATAAAATCGCGGCTGTTCGCGTCAAGCACGGTGACGTGTTCGTTAAAGAGCGCTTCCGCAACACGGGCGCTGTTCCCATCCGGCTTCGCAAACAAAGGTGCTGATGAAGCAGATACCACTGCCGAATCTTTGTCAGCGAGATGATCTTCCCACCCCGGGATCATAGTCCCATCAGATGGTTGCGTGATATCCGGAGTAGGTTGTCGCGACACCAGTTGTGGCACAACGAGGAATAATCCTGCCATCAAGGTGGCGAAAACTACAAACGCAATCAGCCAGGGGGGGATCCTGCGCTTAACTTTATCAAGATAGACAGGGTTTCCTTTCAGGTCCTTAGGCGATTCATGATCCTGCAGGTCGGGCATTTGCCCAAGGCCTCGATCAATCGCTATCTTTGCCGATTGCTCAACATCCTTATCTGAACGACCTTCTTCAAGGCTGCCTGGTTTGATTATCTTGTCAGACAGAATCTCGTTCTCGGGTCGTTTTATCTCATCCATGATCTCTTCTTTCTTGCGATCAGTTCAGCGTCTCGATAACACAAAAAGCGACTGCGTAGTCGTTCTCATGCGAGATGCTGAGTGCAAGCGAACAGCCTGACATTGAATCAAAACGTATTTTTGCCGCGTTGTGGAGCGTGACCACAGGAGCACCTGCTTGGTCTCGCAAAACCTCAATATCGTGAAACAAAATACCCCCGGTGCCAATGCCAGTGCCGAGAGCCTTTGAGACAGCCTCTTTCGCCGCATATCGTCCCGCAAGTCGGCGCAAGTCACCTCGGCAGATCTCCCGTTCCCTGTCCGTAAAAACGCGTGCAAGAAAGCGATCACCATGATGGTTGAAAACCTGCTCGAATCGCTCCACTTGAATGAGATCAACTCCGATCTGCATGACGCTCTCCTAATTATCGCAATGTTTTGCGCGAAGGCGCAGATCATCACCCGGGAATCGGTAGACGAGAAAATTGCCTCTAAGACGACTGGCGACACGACTGTCATATTGCTTTGTGAAATCACGTGATGCGAGGTTAGATGCGATAACGGTCGCGAGATTTCGATTTTGCCTCGAGTCCAGCAGCATCATCAAATTTGAATAAGTCTCCGGCGTCGCGGGTTCCGTACCCAGATCATCTAGCAACAGAAGATCCCAGGTAAGGAGCGCGTTGTGGAGCATGGTGACCTCCTCTAACATCTCCGGATCGGGACGATAAGCTAAAAGTTGGCGCTTGTAGCGTGTTATCAGGTCAAAGAGATTGGGCGCCGTGATATAAACAACCGATTTGCCCTCATCCATGAGCCGGTGCCCGATGCATTGCATGAGAAATGTTTTCCCTGTCCCAGGTGCTCCCGAAAAGAAAAGATTGCGATCACGAACACGGTCAAAGTTTCCTGAGTAGAACTGTGCCATCTGAAGGTAGTCCGCCATTGTATCGCGTGCGGACGCCTCCTTGCCTTTCACAGGGGGTTTGCTGTCAAATACATTGAGATTAAAGTTGGCAAATACGGCATCGTCAGACATTGGATCCGGGAAATAATCTGGCAGTATACGTTGAACAATTAGCCTGCGGCAATAACACCATCCACCGTCGATACGGCCAGTGTCGCGACATGCGCGGCATGTGTGCGCCAGATTGGAGTAGCCGTCAGCTATGCCATGTTCCGCAAGAAAATCGGTACGTTCACAAAGAACTTGTGCGAGCGACTTGGATCTCCCGTCTATTCCTTGACTTGCAACACAATCCAGTGAGGATTGAAGCTGTTCAAGTCCTGCAGTCCTCAATTCGCGATCAAGCGATTCCAAAACAGGATATTGATCGTATATGCGCTTGACTCGTTCCTCGCGCAAATAAAAAGCTTGATTGCGCCTTTGTTCGTAAATGCGGACAACATCCGCGTTAATTTTTTGGGACAGACTCATCATGAATTTATTTCATCTTGGTCGTTTTCGGTAATGATCCGGGGCATCCGCGTATCAAACCCTGCATCATCGTCAGGCAAAAGATCTTCCTCTTGTGTGAAGTTGTCGCGATTGTCACGTCGATAAGGTGACTTGCCCCTTGTCCGGGTGATATCCGCTTGGCGTTTGTTTTCATAGTCTCTCACGTCATCGATCGTTTTAAGTGCTTGCTCATGCCAGTCTTTAAGGATCGCACTCACAAATCGCACACTTGGCGTCGATGCTCCGCGCGTCTTTGACAACGCTTCTTCAATGATCTCCTTGCCATAGCCGTATTCGTCAATCCATCGATCGATGTCTTCGAGATCGTACTCAGACAGGTGCCGTCTCAACCGTTTGCCAACAAGCGCTTTGAGCTTATTTTTTTCAAGGAACTGCGAATAATAGACCGATAACTGATCGTAGGTCTTCACACCGGCTGCGGCCCAATCTTCGGCAATCCGTATCACATAGCCCGGCCCATCTAGACGGTTATGATTTGCGGCCTCCTGAAAGAGCGCATACATTACCTCCGCATCAAAGCCATACCCTTCAAACCATCGATCAATATGGTCGTACCACGTGAAGGTCATCATTCCCTGGAAGAACGTCATATTGATTTGATTGACCATTGTTTCGCGCCCTTCATGGAGGTTTTCACGTTCAACAATATCTCCGGGTAACGAAGATGATACGGGACGGTAGCGTTTTAGCAACTCATGCATCTTGAGGTCGCTGATGGCAATATCCAGGTCCCCGACTGTGATAAGCTGCATGCTTTGCAGCTCCAGGAGCGATTCATCGACCGCTGCTTCTGAGATACCCAGACGATCGGCAACATCTGCGCGTGTTGCGTCCCGCGATCCATTGTGAAAGACACTATTGAGAAAAAGGTAGCATTTGACGGCGTTTCCGCTCAACTTGGGCATCATATCCTGGATAAAAAGATCTGGAACAGGTGTATCACTGAACATAATCGAACGGCTGTCTTTAATACGCACGGGTTGCTTGGCTCCTCCCATTAATTTTTTGTTGTGCACTCATACTAGCAAAAAAAGACCGATGAATGCCAACAGTCTTTATAATTGATTTATTGTAAGACAGAGAGGAGAACCAGAAACGGTTCTCCTCTTGTTAATTGATAGTCAATTATTCACTATCTTCCTGCGCCCGGCATTACTCAGATTTTGCAAGCTTGAGATAGCCTTTATAACGCTCCTCTGCTGCCTCATGGGCACGGGCAAATATTGCCTCGACTTCATCGTTCGCATATTTCTTGTAAAGCGAAGTGTAGCGTACTTCCTGTGTCAGGAATTCTTTGTAATCGCGAGTCGGTGGCTTAGAATCGAGTGTGAATGGATTCTTGTCCCCGTCTTCCGAAAGAACGGCCGGGTTGTAGCGCCAGAGGTGCCAATAACCTGTTTCGACAGCCGCTTTTTCACGTTCTTGTGAAAGTGTCAAACCGCCGCGAATGCCGTGGTTGATGCATGGAGCATACGCGATCACAATCGAGGGACCATTCCAGGCTTCAGCTTCTCTGAGTACGCGCAGCGTATGTGCCTGGTTCGCGCCCATCGAGATCTGCGCAACATAAACGTAACCATAGGTCATCAGCATCACGCCGAGATCCTTCTTCTTCATAGGCTTACCACCGGCGGCAAACTGCGCGACAGCTCCTAGCTGCGTTGCTTTGGAGGCTTGCCCTCCGGTATTTGAATAAACTTCTGTATCGAGCACAAGCACATTGATATCTTCACCCGAGGCCATGACGTGATCGAGACCACCGTAACCGATGTCGTACGCCCATCCATCTCCTCCGATGATCCACATTGAGCGGAGCATCAGATAGTCTTTGAGTTCCATGATTTTGTCACGGATCACGCACGCTTCCACAGAAAGGTCAGCGCTCGTTAACGCCTCAATAAACGCGTCGGCCGTTGCGCGCGCGCCTTCCTTTTCGTCCATTTTGTCGAACCAAACAGCAATGGCATCCGCCAGCGAAGCCGGTAAATCACCGAGCTCTGATAATTCTTTGACGTAGCCGTTGACGCGCTCACGAAGCTGTTTGACACCGAGGTGCATACCGAGTCCATATTCCGCGTTATCTTCAAACAGCGAGTTCGCCCATGAGGGACCAAATCCTTGGTCGTTTACGCAGTAAGGCATGGATGGCGCGGATCCTCCCCAGATAGAAGTGCAACCCGTCGCGTTCGCGATCATCATTCGGTCACCAAACAACTGCGTTGCGAGGCGCACATAGGGCGTTTCGCCACATCCTGCACAAGCGCCGGAAAATTCGAGCAGCGGCCGCTCAAACTGGCTGCCTTTGACGGTCGATTTGTTCATCGGATTTGGTTTTGTCGATAACGAGGTCGCGTACTTCCAGTTATCAGCCTGTTCCATGTGATCTTCTAGTGGTTCCATGACAAGCGCTTTTTCCTTGGCGGGACATACCTGGGCACAAGACCCGCAGCCCGTGCAATCCAAGGCGGAAATCTGGATACGGAAACCGTACTGTTCGTATGGACGGTTGCCCGAGACTGCCTTAAAGCCATCAGGCGCGTTAGCCTGCTCTTCTTTTGTCAAAAGGAAGGGTCGGATAACGGCGTGAGGACAAACATACGCGCACTGGTTGCATTGGATGCAATTTTCCGGAATCCACTTGGGAACGTTCACAGCGATACCGCGTTTTTCGTATTGAGACGTGGCTTGCGGGAATGTGCCATCAACATGATCCATAAATGCCGACACCGGAAGATTATCGCCCTCCTGACGGTTCATCACGTCGGCGATTTCCATCACGAACGCAGGGGCTTCGCGGAATTTCACAGCCGTTTCTTCCAGATCGCGCCAGCTTTCCGGAACCTTGATCTCATGAACTTGCGCGATGCCTGCGTCAACGGCCTTGTAGTTCATATTAACGATCTCTTCACCCTTGTCGCCATACGAACGGACAATGGCAGTCTTCATGTGCCTGATCGCTTCGTCGACGGGAATAACCTCACTGATTTTAAAGAAACTTGCCTGACAGATCGTATTGATCCTGTTACCCAATCCCAAGTCCTGAGCGATGGCAACCGCGTCTATGACATAGAAACGGATGTCGTTGTCCGCCAGATAGCGTTTGACATGGTTGGGCAGGAAAGCATCGAGCTCCTCTTCCGTACGTGTCGTATTGAGCAGGAAGGATCCTCCTCGTTTCAAAGTCTTTAGCATGTCGTACTGGTTGAGATATGCCTGGTTATGACAGGCCACAAAATCGGCACTTTCCACAAGATAAGGCGCGCGGATCGGCGAATTTCCGAAACGCAAGTCAGAGATGGTAACTCCACCCGATTTTTTTGAATCATACGAGAAATAAGCCTGCGCGTACATCGGCGTATTGTCGCCGATGATCTTAATTGAGTTCTTATTCGCGCCAACGGTACCGTCAGAGCCAAGTCCCCAGAAGCGCGCGGCAAATGTACCTTTCGGTGATACCTGGATCCGATTGACAATGGGCAACGAGAGATTCGTCACATCGTCCTTGATTCCGATCGTGAAGCGTGGTTGCGGATTATCCTGGGTCAGCAAATCATATACTGCGTTGATTTGGGACGGCGTTGTATCTTTTGATCCGAGACCATAGCGGCCACCGATAACGGTCGCCTGGTGCCCTGCCGCGCAAAGCACTGATACGACATCGAGAAAGAGCGGTTCGCCCTGTGCGCCGGGTTCCTTGGTGCGGTCGAGCACTGCTATCTTTTTTACTGTCGCAGGAATCGCCTTGAGGAGACGGTCCGCGCAAAAAGGCCTGAAGAGATGAACGTGAACCACGCCTGTCTTTCTGCCCTGGCCGTTCAGGTAATCGACCGTTTCACAAATTGTGTCGTAGACCGACCCCATGCAGATTGTAATCTCGTCAGCTTCAGGATGCCCGTGATAGACAAATGGTTTGTACTCACGGCCTGTCAGTTTGCTGATCTCATCCATGTAATGTTCGACAATCTCCGGCAGGGCGAGATAGTATTTATTGGCAGCCTCTTTTACCTGAAAAAATATGTCAGGGTTCTGTGCTGACCCGCGCAGACATGGTTCGTTGGGCGTGAGGCCGCGACTGCGGAACGCCTCGACCGCATCCATATCGATAAGGCCGGCAAGATCGGAATAGTCGAGCTGTTCGATTTTTTGGATTTCGTGTGATGTTCTAAATCCGTCAAAGAAGTGCATAAAGGGCACTCGTCCTTTGATCGCCGCCAGATGGGCAACAACTCCGAGGTCCATCGCTGATTGGACACCATAAGAGGCAAGGATCGCAAAACCCGTTTGTCGAGTGGCCATGACATCGCCGTGATCACCAAAGATCGACAGCGCATGACCGGCAATGGAGCGAGCTGTAACATGGAAAACAGCCGGCAACAGTTCGCCCGCCATTTTGTACATATTCGGAATCATCAGGAGCAATCCCTGTGATGCAGTATAGGTTGTTGTCAAAGCTCCCGTCGCAAGCGACCCATGAACGACACCTGCGGCGCCGCCCTCGGATTGCATCTCAACAACGCGAACGCTCTGACCAAAAAGGTTTTTTCTTCCCTGCTGTGACCACTGGTCTACGCTGTCCGCCATTCCTGATGACGGTGTAATCGGATAGATCCCGGCAACCTCTGTGAAGGCATAGGATGCGTAAGCAGCCGCCGTATTCCCATCCATTGTTATATAATTCTTATTTTTTGGCATTGTAATCCCCCTAAAGTAAAACAACCATTCGCATTTAGCTAAAATAGTATAACACGTCCGGATATTCAGTCCGAATGCTTGCCGTCTTTTTCCATAGTCACGTCTTGGCAGCGGTTGTCCCTCTGCCATAGCGAATGACCCGTCATGTCTTGTGACTTTTTCAAACCCATCAGATCAAGCATTGTAGGCGCAAGATCAGCCAGCCGCCCTTCATCGAGCGTTCCGCATTCAAGCCCCACACCGATGAGCCAGACAGGATTGGTGGTGTGCGCGGTAAACGGACCACCATGGATCGGATCGATCATTTCCTCAAGATTGCCATGATCTGCTGTGATCAGCGCAAGGCCGCCACGTTCAAGGATAGCAGGTACAATCTTCGCAAGGCAACGGTCTACCGTTTCCAGCGCAATAACAGCTGCATCAAAAATGCCTGTGTGGCCGATCATATCGCCATTGGCGAAGTTGAGAATAATTACATCAGGCGGACACCCGGCAATCACGTCAAGCAATTTGTCCGTCACTTCAGGCGCACTCATCTCGGGCTGAAGATCATAAGTCGCAACTGACGGTGAAGGCACAAGGATTCGTTCTTCTCCCACAAACGGTTCTTCACGACCGCCATTAAAGAAGAATGTAACATGGGCATATTTTTCAGTCTCCGCGATGCGAAGCTGCGTCAAGCCAGCGTCTGCGATTATTTCACCGAAAATGCCTGTCAAGTTCTGAGGCAGGTATGCCGTTCGGTAATCTTTGTACGCTGCGAATTCAGCGCTGTATTCCGCCATCCCTACATATGTGAGACCAAGCGGTGAATGGGCGACAGGGAATTTGTCAAAATCCGGATCGCAGAATGCTCGCGTCAGTTCGCGAGCGCGATCAGGCCTAAAATTGAAGAAGATGAAACTGTCACCCTTTTTTATAGGCGCAACGGGCGTGCCGTCCGGATTGGTCATCAAAACAGGAACAATAAATTCATCTGTCACGCCGCGTTTGTATGATTCACGAATTGCCGCAACCGGATCAACTGCCCGTTCACCTGCAAACCCTTGAGCCGTCAATGCGCGGTATGCTCGTTCTACGCGATCCCAACGGTTATCGCGGTCCATGGCATAGTAGCGCCCTGAAAGCGTCGCGATTCTCCCAATCCCTGCTTTTTCAATATGAGCAAGAAGCGCTTCCATATAGCCGGCACCCGACGAAGGCGGCGTGTCGCGACCGTCAAAAAACGCATGAATGGCTACGTCACGCACTCCCGCATTCTTTGCCATATCGAGCAGAGCGAAAAGATGCGTGAGATGGCTGTGGACGCCGCCATCTGACAGTAGGCCGGCAAGATGAAGCGTGACATTTTTTTCGACAGCGCGTTTCATGGCCCAAAGAAGGGCATCGTTCTCGTAAAATGAACCATCTCGAATCGCATTGCCAATTCTGAGCAGATCCTGATAAACAATTCTGCCCGCGCCGATATTTGTGTGACCGACTTCGGAATTGCCCATCTGACCGTCCGGGAGTCCCACATCGTGACCACTTGTTTTGATCGCCGCCTTTGGCCACTTTTCCAAAAGGCCGTCAATATATGGCGTGTGCGCCGCGAGTACAGCGTTTCCTTCTTTTTTATCCGATATCCCCCATCCGTCCAAAATAATCAAGGCGACGGGGCCCTTACGTCTGTTCGTCATTTATTTTTCCTTCGCGATGACGCTGAAATCATCTGCATTCAGTGAGGCGCCCCCCACAAGACCGCCATCGATGTGAGTTTGCGAAAAGAGACCTGCGGCGTTTGCTGCATTCATGGAACCGCCGTAGAGAATTTTAATGTACTCTGCGGATTGTTCGCCGTACAATCGATCTAACTCGGTGCGTATCAGCGCACAAGCCTGTTCCGCTTGTTCCTGCGTCGCGGTATCACCTGTTCCGATTGCCCAGATTGGTTCATACGCGACCATAATTTGACAAAGTGATCCAGCCGATATGCCATTAAATGCTTTTTCAATTTGTTTTGCAAGGTGCGCTTCCGTCTCTCCATTCAAACGCTGCTCTTTAGATTCACCACAGCAGACGATCGGACGGACACCCCATGCGAGAGCCGCTTTGAGTTTTTCGTTGACATTTTCGTCCGTTTCTTTCGCGTATCCGCGGCGCTCTGAATGGCCGATTAGCACATAAGAAACGTGCATTTCAGCTAGCATTTTCATCGAAATCTCACCCGTGTAAGCTCCTTGATCCTTTTGGTAGCCGTTTTGTGCCGCCACGCGGATGGGCGTTCCCGCACAAAGTGCCACTGCCGCATCTAATGCTGTATACGGAACGGCGACAATCACCTTTGACGGTGAGTCGGCAACCAGTGGTTGCAACTTTTCTATAAAAGATACTGCCTCTGGCGGTACGCCAAGGTTCATCTTCCAGTTGCCGGCGACTACGCGGCTTCGTGGGTCGCGGTCAAGCAGACAGTCGATCCCAGGCAGTACTTTGCCTTCTAAGAACTCGAGTGAAGCTCCGCCGCCCGTAGATATGTGCGTCATGTTATCAGCGAAACCGAGCTGTTCGACTGCTGCCGCTGAATCACCGCCTCCGATAATGGAGATAGCATCCGATTCAGCAATGGCGCGTGCGATTTGGCGTGTTCCATTACTGAACGCTTCAAACTCAAAAACACCCACTGGTCCATTCCAGACGATGGTTCCGGATTTCTTGATAATCTCGCTAAAAAGATTGGCTGTTTCAGGACCGATGTCAAGACCCATCATGTCATCAGGGATTTTGTCTGCGGGGACAACCACCGGGATAGCGTCTTCTGCAAATCTGTCAGCCACGGTCGTGTCGACAGGAAGAACGAGATTGACGCCTTTTTCCTCCGCAAGTTTCATAAGTTCTCTGGCAAGATCGAGCTTGTCTGTCTCGCAAAGAGATGTTCCCACCGGCCATCCCTTGGCCGCCTGGAATGTATACGCCATACCTCCTCCGATCAAGAGGTTGTCGACGTTATCAATCAAATTTTTAATCACACCGATTTTGTCGAATACCTTGGCACCACCCAGAATAGCTGTCAATGGACGCTTAGGGTCACCAACTGCTCGGCCGAGCATTTCGAGTTCCCGATTGATTGTGTATCCCGCAACGGCGGGGAGAAACGATGCGACACCTGTTGTTGAGGCATGAGCGCGATGAACTGCGCCAAACGCGTCACTTGCGTAGAGCTCAGCCATGGATGCAAGCTTACGAGCAAATTCAGGCTTATTTTTTGTCTCCTCTTTATGGAAACGCACATTCTCAAGAAGAAGTATCTCCCCGTCCCCGAGAGCTTTCGATTTCGTCATGGCGCTATCACCTATGACATCTTCGGCCATTTCGATAGGCTGGCCGAGCAATTCGGAAAGACGTTTGGCCACGGGAGCCAATGATAGAGCTGTATCAAACCCTTTGGGCCTACCAAGATGGGAAACAATAATCAGTCGCGCTCCGCGGCTCGAGAGCGCGCGGATAGTCGGAAGCGCCGCCCGGATCCGGCGGTCATCTGTGATTTCGTTGGTCTTTTTGTCGAGCGGCACGTTAAACTCCGCACGAAGCAATACGCGTTTCCCCTTAACCTCTACATCATCAATCGTTTTCTTGTCGTAAATGATCATCTTGATCCTCCCCTTATCTCCATAGGTATCTCTTAAATCGGACGCCCATCTGTAATTTCTTCCCAATGTAACAACTACACTGTTAACCCATCTATTTTAACGCTGTTTGTCGTTTGCGACAGTAACTTTTCATACATCTTTTTATTAGTTTTGATCACAATAATGAACGCGGTAGCCAAAACAGATATTCTACTGAGTCCACGATGTCGAGTAAATGACTTAGAAGACGAACGCTCAATCTAGGTTAAAAACAGTTCCACCTTCATACATGTGCGCATGCTGGTCGTCACGACCATGGCTGTCCGAACCGGCGGTACAGATCATTCCCAGTCCCTTTGCGACTTCGCTCATCAACTGCGATTCCTCTTGGCTCGCTTGTCCGTGGAAGCACTCAACGCCTAGAACTCCCATCGACTGACAGTCAGAGAAACAACGCGTTAATGATTGAGTCGTTTCCGGTGAGTTTATATCCTCACACCAACGGTACTGTTGGGGATGGGCAAGAACCGTCACGCCGCCTGACTTGGCGATCGCACCCGCTACTTCTTCTACGGTGTGCTTTTCGCGCGGAACAAAGGCAGGACATCCTTCATTTAGGAGTCTGCGAAATGCTTCTTTTATCGACGGAAATCCAGCATATTCAACGAGCCAAAGCGCCATATGGACTCGACCGAGTACGGTTTGATCTACGCCGTATCGGCGAAATTCGAATGGTGTGATCTGGTAACCTAGCGCATTTAATTTATTGATCATCGCCTCATTGCGCTTTACTCGCAGATCTGCTTGTTTTTTAAGAAATTGCTTCATTTCAGGGGGGTCGACTTCTGTGAAGTAGCCGAGCAGATGAATCTCTTGGTCTTCAAATTGAGTACTACACTCGACACCCGGAACAAACCAAGGAATCTCCCCCTTACGCTTTTCATCTCCCGGCTTATAATCAGATATGTCGCGCGAGGTGGGACATATCTGCCTGAGCGCGTCTCGCGCTTCAAAATTTCCTGCCATTGTGTCATGATCTGTCAGGGAAAAAGCGAACAGCTTTTTGCGCAACACTTCTTCAACCAATGCTGTTGGAGATTGAGCGCCGTCAGAGAAATAGGAGTGCAAATGAAAATCAACTCCACCCGACTGGGTCGTGTCTTCTAGGAAGCGGACAAGCCGCGAATCAGGAAGCTTCTCCCTCATACGAGGACTCATCCATAGTTTCGACCGCAGACTTCTCAAATGTTTCCGAAATAAGGTAGCGCGGCCTCGCCTTAACTTCACGGAACAAACTGTCAATATATATACCAATCAATCCAAGACTGATCAAGACCATGCTACCAATGAGAAGCTGGAGCAAAATAACCGTTGTAAAACCGGTAGCTGCCTGCCCGCTAAAATATTTAATAAGTGTTTGAATGGAGAGTATGAAAAAACCAATCAGAAAAATTGCTCCCAAACTGTTAATCAATAGGAGAGGACGCGAGGAAAAACCGGTCAACGCGTTAATAGACAGTCGGAAAAGCTTTCGAAAACCCCATTTGCTTTTTCCTGTCGACCGTTCGTCGACAAAAAACGGGAACGTCACACGCTTGAAACCCAACCAGGCTGACAGTGCGCGAAAGAACGTTTCCTTTTCAGGCAGTATATTCCAACTGTCTACAACCTTCCGATCAAGCAGTTTAAAGTCGGAAGCATTTTTCAATTTATAGCCTGACAGTTTGCCGAACATACCGTAAAACACATTGGCAAAAAGTCGCGAAAATAGGGGCTCTTTGCCTCTCGCCGTTTTTACACCTTCAACGACTTCAAATCCTTCCTGCCACAGTTTGATCATTTCAGGAATGTAGCGCGGTGGGTGTTGTAGATCACCGTCCATTACGATAACAGCGTCCCCTAACGCTTCGTCCAATCCTGCGCAGACTGCCGCTTCCTTGCCAAAGTTACGGGAAAAACGAAACAGCCGTATGGCTGAATCTTTGGCCGCGCAGGCAACGAGTTCGTCCCATGTTGAATCATGTGAACCATCATCAATCGCAAGGATTTCATAACGCAACCCGGTTGCTTCCAAAACCTTCCCGATCGATTCAAGCGTCATCAAAATCTGCCCGGCTTCATTATAAAAGGGAACAATTACAGAAATAACAGCATCGCATTTTTTGTCTGACTCCGAGGCATTTTCAATGTAAATATCTTCCGCCTGTTGCATGCGCCCGTCCTTCACTTTCTCTTATTAAAAATGGACGCGTTCAATGACCGCGTCCATCTCGAAATCATAGTTATTCACCGGTCCGTCAGTTGAGAACTCGGTTGACACGCACTGGCACCACGGAGTAGGTCGTAAGATCATCACAGATGACGCCCCTGCGACTAACGGCGTGGATCATCTTATTGTTGCCGATATAGATTCCGACATGGTGGTAACCATATCCTCTGCTGAAGAATATGAGATCGCCTGGCAAAAGGTTGGAGAAATCGCGGCCTGTAAAGGTTACTCTCGTGCCTAATTGGCGTGCCTGAGGATCTGAACCGTGCGGTATATTCTTATAACCAATAGCTCCATAACAGTATTTGACCAACCCTGAACAATCCATAGCACTCAGATTGCTGCTGCCCAGACGGTAAGGCAATCCCAGACAAGATTTCGCGATCTCAACGACGCGTTGCCTTGCATCGGCATCCTTGTCACTGCTACTTGTTCCGCCAGCATTATTCGTTCCGCCACCACTGCCCGTTCCACTACCAGTAGTAGGTGGGGCCGGCTTATCCTTTGAGATCAAATCATTGGAGATATACCCTGTCTGGCCGGTTGACGTTTCAATCATTGACCAGTCAGGTCCGGTCGCTTTAAGTGTAAGTTTATTCCCATAGCGGGCGACTGTAACAATAGTGCAATTAGTATTTGGTTGCGAGCGAATATTTGCCGCGCCTGTATTCACATAAATCGAACCTGTTGTTCTTTTGAATCCGGCGGGCGGAGGTACAACTGATGTTAAAAGATCACTGCTTATGAAACCGATTTTCCCATTACTCAACTTAACTTTCGACCATGCGTCGTTAGCCTCGAGCTCAAGCACAGCCTGATCAAGTTTCATTCTCTCTAGAACTTCAGAATCTGTTGTCGGTGAACTGCGCACGTTGACAGAACTTGTCGCGACGTAGAATGTTCTGTTTGTTTTTTGGAATGGATTGGCTGGGGGGGTGGCGCGTAGAAGGTCATTGTTAACATATGCAGTAATGCCGCCTTCTGTCTTAACTCTTGACCACCCACCGTTATCAGCGACCTGGTACACTCGGTCATCCATAAATGCCGCTCCGATAAGTTCAGAATCGAGCGACGGCGCGTCACGCAAATTTGCTACGTCTGTGTCGACGTACATGTAGCGTCCACGATCAATCTCGCCGACTTCTTGAGCCGGCTTGGCCGGACCAAACAAATCATTCAGCATGTAGCCGGAGACACCATTTTCCGTCCTGACTTTCGACCATTCATCACCTGCCTCCAGCACTTTCAATGTCATGCCTCGCAGACCAAAGCCCTCAGTTTCATACTGGCGGCCGGGACCTACCCGGATATTGCTTTGGTAATTTTGAACGTAATAGGTCGCTCCAGTCTGGGGGATAAAGACCTGGGTCTCTCCGACAAGATTGCTCCTGACAAAACCTTCAACGCCTCGATTATTTCTTACGGAAGTCCATCCATCCGCCTCTCCAATTTTGATTAATACGTTATTCAAACCGGCGGTGGCAAGGATATCTGATGTCTCAGCAGGCAAGTCATATATCTCAGCTAACTCTTTGATTACGAAAACAGTCTTAACTTTCTCAATCATAATAATGGTTGCCTCGGGCAAGTCCTCCGCAGGATCAGTCGAGTCCGAAGGAGACGGTTCCGTTTCAGGCAACACTGATGAAGGGTCAGTTATTGCAATTGGTTGAGTTGTGACGGTTGTTTGAGTTGTTATAGTTGGTTTAATGTCTTGACTGGGAGAAGTTTCGGTGGGTGAGTGGATCAATACGGGATTGTCTCGGTCGATCAGTCCATCGGCTTGCTGAAGACCGGCAAATTCTTGGAAAGGGACATGTGTCTGTTTAACAGTTGAAACTTTTACTACAAAAAGTGTCAATATCAAGACGAAAGCAGTGATAGGAAGTCCGTAGAAAAGAAGACGCCCACGTGTTCCCGCGGTGACGATTCTACGTTTGCGAACCTTAGGACGGCTACGCGTTACTGCTTGATGCGGACGCGTTGTCTGATCGGATTCGCTTCCCTTATCAGGGGTTCTATCGAGCATTTTATAATTCCTTCCCACACATAAAGACATCGATTACTATCGCCGACTTTGTGTCAGTATAGCACCGGCTCCGAAACCCTTCAATACAGACAGTATTACAGGTCAATGACATATCTCAAATAAAAATCGATAAACGAGACGGCTCCCTGCTATAAGATCAGCAACGCCTCCGCAGCTTAAGCGCTTCCCGACGAACATTCTGCACAAATCATCCAGGAACTCATGGAGTTCATTTTCTGTTAAAGCTAGCGCTCCCGTTACAATCGCAGTTTCATCGGTTGCCCCGCGGCTGCCTGCGATCAGCCGATCACGTACCATCTCCCTGATATCCGATGCGCGTTCGCGACCTGCCCGTCGGATGAGTGTTGTATCCGACGTAATGCCGAGAAGCGCAATCAGCGTGCGCAAGCCGGTCGTATTGTCATCGTGCCCCATTACAAGCGAATCACGCAGAACGGGATAGCCGACATCAAACAAGCTAGGGAAACCGTGACATGCTTCTTCGCGAATCCCTTTTATGCTGTCCTCTGCATTTAAACGTTCATTCAAATAGGAGAAATGAGTGATTTGACTGAGTGATTGTTCGAGTTCTCGCGCAATGTCAGCCGAACGTCGCGACAGTTGTGCGCCCTCAAAGGATGGTTGCAACACACTGCTCGGCTGTGCCGCAACTGGAACTACTCCATCGCCGGAGAAAAATTCGCTCCAGTATTCACCCATCGCGTTTAACAAAATCCCCGATAGATAAATCCAACCGCGATGTGTATTAACACCTTTTGTCGCCTCAGACATGGCCTGTTCCGCGAGAATACCTTCGTGCCTGAGCCACATTGCCTTTTCTGTCTGTGGGAGACTTCGCTTCCACCCCGTTTGAAACGATGCGCGGTAATAATTTGCTAGAACAGACTGACTTTTTACAAAAGTAAAACGGTCCATATCTTCGTGGGAACCAGCTTCATAAAAAGTCACCAGTCCGGGTTTGGGCGAAACCATAAGCTCAAATGACGATGCTTCCATTGCCATCCCCGCATGAATATCCGCCAATTCATTGCACGCGTAACCGTCAAGGAGGAGTCGTACTTCCTCTTGCAAGGCTTCAGAGGAATGGCGAACGGTTGCGGCACAGAGAACGGCAGATTCTTCGCAAAGCAGACATCTTCTGGGAGTCATCGCGAGTGATTTGCGATCGATCGCTGTTCCGTCTTCACGAAACACATCAAGATCAAGGAGTCTTGATGCCTTGGTGTGTTCTTCGATCACGACCGCAAGTGACTTGATCGCCTCCGGTATGAAATCGCGAACGGCGATCAGAGCTTCATCACCCGTTGCCACATGTGTCGATTCTTCCTGAACGACCGTTGCCCCAAGGCTTATCAAAACTGATTTTAAAGCACGCAGTTCGCGTTCGAAGAAGTAATTTGAGAGTCGTGTTCGCTTTATAGCGCCCGGCATATTAAGCGTCATGGAGATGACTGGACAGCCGAATTGCTTCAACATCTCTCGCTGCTTAAGGACGCGGAGATCCCGCGCAGACAGCATCTCATCCAGAGTCACTGCCCTGTTATGTGTCGCCGAAAATTCATTACAACCGGGCACTCTCTTATGATCCGTCGCTGTCCGGTTCAGAGAACGTCATCAATTGAAGTGAGTTGAGCTCGGAAAGCTTGTAATCTGACGGTATATTTACTAGACCGAGTATCTGAGAATCCTTCGTGATCGGATGTACTAGAAATTCGTGGTAAAGTTGAAAATTTCGGATCTCCCCCGTCGATTTGACGTGCATGCGCGGTCCCGTACAGTAGTGACGCTGATCCCCGATCATGACGTGTGTATTGTCGAGATAAGAAATTGGAAGATTCTGTGCGATCAACGATTTTACATCTCTTTCAAGCGCACGAAGGTCAAGTGTAGGGCGGTCGTGAAATGAAAGGATGAACCCCGAGCGCACGTCGTTGTGATCAAAGTGATAAACTCGTTGATCAATGAGACAATGTTCCAAAAGATCTTCCGCCGTATGTGCCATCCGCCGGTTGTTAATTGACGCGAATACCACTTTTTTGATGTCATCCGGTTCTGGGCCGAATACACTTGGCCGAGTGATAATAATTTCCTCCCCAATACCAATGAGGAGATGTGCGTTCATCCCAAGATGCGGATAAATCAGATCGAAATGCTCGACGACCACGCGCTTTCCCCGCTCCAATGCGAGGCGGATCGCGTCTGCCAATTCATGTACCTGACTAAACCCCATCTCGAACCGTATGTCGATGTGGTATGTGTGGGGGGTGAAAAAACCTGTGTCATCTTGATCCAGAATTGGCAAGGGGCGCACGTTGACTCCTTCGTCGTCATTCGTGAGCTCGAGACCGGGAAACATTCCTTTTAGCAAGATACTCTTCCCCGACCCACTGTCCCCGATTAAGCCAATTAGAGAATCAAATGGTGACAGAAATTGCTGCGCGATCTGTCTTCCCTGGTCCACCATACGCGGTGCGCCGCGGGGAGAGAGAAGCACACTGTAGAGGTGATTGCCCTGCATTCGATCTGAATAAGACATTGACGGTACTCCTTACATCACCTTGCTAATATAGTTACAATCCACTTTCACAGGTGACTTACTGCTCGCATTGTCTCACAAACTGCCGCAACGTGCATTCACTGCTTTGCAGAGAATGGTCTTTTCAGGCTAGACTGTTACATAATAACCGTAACAAGGAGGCAGCATGCCACAAGACTCTCATATCAAAACCAAGGAAAGATTAACACGCGAAGCATTGAACAAGCCGGCTGAAATATCTCAAGTTGTGCAACAACGTTTGCTCGAGTGTGCTCATTTGCCTGTGGATGATGTATTACTAAAAATGAATTCGCGACTCGAGGGCTTGACGGAGGATGAAATCGACGAGAGTCGCAAATTTTACGGTGACAATGTCATTGTACGTGGTCGCAAAATAACGCTTATCGAACGGCTATTCGCGGCTTTTATCAACCCATTTACGCTGATTCTGATAGTGCTCGCCGTGATCTCAGCATTAACCGATATTGCGTTTGCACCCATTGAGGAACGGAGTTACGTAACCGTTATTCTCATAAGCGCGATGGTGATCATGTCTGGTCTGTTGCGGTTCATTCAAGAAATGCGTTCCGGCAATGCGGCCGAAAAACTGACCAGCATGATCGTCAACACAACAGCCATTGTCCGAAAGGAAGATGGCGAGCAAGAGCGGATCATGGAGGAAGCGGTTGTCGGCGACATCATCCAGCTCGCGGCGGGTGACATGATCCCCGCCGACCTCAGAATCCTGGCCGCGAAAGACTTGTTTTTGAGTGAAAGCACATTGACGGGCGAATCGGGGCACGTTGAGAAAACAGTCGAGGCTTCCGAAGACAATTCAAACAACGTCCTTGATTATGACAATCTCGCATTTACGGGTACCAACGTCATCTCAGGTAGTGGGACCGGTGTCGTTCTTGCGACTGGCCAGGACACAATCTTTGGACAAATCGCGAAAACCCTCAAAGAAAAACCGTCGCCGACGTCGTTTGAGCGCGGTGTCAACCACGTCTCGATTGTACTCATCCGATTCATGCTGGTAATGGTTCCCATCGTTTTCCTGATTGCAGGTCTAACTAAAGGAAATTGGTTGCAAGCAGGCCTTCTCGCTATTTCGCTTGCGGTAGGACTGACCCCCGAAATGCTCCCGATGATTGTGACGGCAAGCCTCGCCAAAGGCGCCGTTCATATGTCAAAACAAAAAGTCATCATCAAAAATTTGAACTCCATCCAGAATCTCGGTTCAATCGATATCCTTTGTACCGATAAAACAGGCACAATCACGCAGGACCGTGTCGCGTTAGAGTATCACTTTGATCTGACCGGCAAAGAAAACGTAAATGTACTCAAGCACGCGTACCTCAACTCGTATTTCCAAACGGGTCTTCGAAATCATATGGACCGCGCCATCGTCGAAAAGACGCATGAGCAGGAAACACACGAGCCAGACAAACTATTGAGGCTCAAGGATCGGTACATCAAAGTAGACGAAATACCCTTCGATTTCGAGAGAAGACGTATGAGTGTGGTTGTCCGTGATAAAAATGATAAAACTCAGATGATCACGAAAGGTGCTCTGGAGGAAATGCTTAGCGTTTGCGCGCATGCTCAATTTGATGACCAGGTGGTTGCGCTTGATGAGGCAACCACACAACGTATTCGGCGCGATGTTGACGTCTACAATGACAAAGGACTTCGCGTCCTCCTCGTCGCCCAGAAGACAAATCCTTCCCCTGTCGGCATGTTCTCAATTGAGGATGAGGTCGATATGGTACTAATTGGCTATCTCGCATTTCTCGATCCACCCAAATTAACCACGGGGGCGGCAATCGAAGCCCTCCGCGATCATGGCGTCGTAGTAAAAGTTTTGACCGGTGATAACGAAAAAGTATCTCGCGCCATCTGCCGTATGGTCGGTCTTGATGTTGAGCACATGCTCACAGGTGATGATATTGAGGTAATGGACGACGATACTTTAACAGAAGAAGCGAAAAAGACAACCGTCTTTGCGCGGCTTGCTCCATTGCAAAAATCACGTATCGTAACACTCCTGCGGAAAGCCGGACACAGTGTCGGCTATATGGGTGATGGCATTAACGACGTCGCCGCGCTGCAAGATTCCGACGTGGGAATCTCGGTCGACACCGGCGTCGACATCGCAAAAGAAGCCTCGGACGTCATTCTCTTGGAAAAGGACCTCATGGTACTGGAAAAGGGAATTATTGAAGGCAGAAAAACATATGCGAACATGATCAAGTACATCAAGATGACAGCCTCTTCTAACTTCGGTAATGTGCTTTCTATTCTCGTCGCCGCGGCATTCCTCCCCTTCCTGCCCATTACAGCAATACAGATCTTGATTCTCAACCTTGTTTATGACATCTCCTGCGCTTCGCTTCCGTGGGATAACGTCGATGAAGATTACCTTCGCAAACCCAGGACATGGGACGCAAGCTCGATCAGTCGTTTTATGCTTTGGATCGGTCCCACGTCATCCGTCTTTGACATCCTGTCCTACGTCGCTCTTTACTTCTGGCTTTGTCCCGCGATTGTCGGCGCACCCTTCCATCAACTGACAGACCCTGCTCAGATCGCATTGTTCATAGCGACGTTCCAGGCTGGATGGCTGATCGTATCAATGTGGACGCAAACACTTGTCATACACATGATCCGCACACCGAAAATTCCTTTCATAGAATCTCGCGCTTCAGCTCCCGTCATGCTGCTTACCATTTGGGGTATTATCACGCTGACCATCCTACCTTTCTCCCCCCTGGCGGGCTTGCTAAATCTTGCGCCTCTTACATGGCCTTTCTTCGCGTTCCTCGCGTTTGTGGTCATGGGTTATATGGTTCTCGTTTCAGTGACAAAGAAATTGTTTATCAGACGCTACCACGTCTGGCTATAAGATGTCCCAAAATGACACAGTGTCATGCATTATGATCACATTGAGTTGACAATAAAGTCAGCAGGTATTGTTATGATTGTATATAAGAGTAGTGATGAAAATAGGTATAGAAATATCTGTCCACTACAGCGAGGATTGAGACCATGTCGATAGCGACTGTAGAAAAGAAAAGAATGTGGCTCGTGACAGGTGCTTCGGGGCATCTGGGCAACAACGTTGTCCGCAAACTCCTCCAGCAGGATGAACTCGTTCGTGCGTTCATACTGGAAAAGGAACGCCCTCTGGCCCTTGAAGGGCTCAATTGCGAGGTGATCTCCGGAAATGTCACGAACGCAGCAAGCCTCGATTCACTGTACAACGGGTTGGAAGATTTTGATATCACAGTCCTCCATCTCGCAAGCATGATTTCTATTTATGCGAAAGCAGGACAGCGCATCTATGACGTCAATGTCGAGGGAACAAAAAACATGCTCACCGCGGCAAAAAAATACGGCGTCAAGCGCTTTCTTTACTGTGGCACAATTCACACACTTCCACTTCCTGAGGATTTTAGTACTGTAATCAAAGAAAGTGATCATTACGAACCTGATCTTCTCCACGGCGATTACGCAAAATCGAAAGCCATGGCATCACAACTCGTGCTGGATGCCGCGAGAGACGGACTTGAGACAGTTATTGTGCAACCGTCTGGCATCATCGGTCCCAACGATTATTTGAGTGGCCATTTTACCCGCCTGTTCGAAAAGCTTGTCGATCGCAAACTCCCAGCCATGATTCATGGTTCCTACGACTTCGTTGATGTCCTCGATGTGGCTGATGGTTTGATTGCCGCCGCAAAATTCGGCCGGACAGGGCAAAGCTATAACCTTACAGGCCATGACGCAAGTGTGCTCGACATCATGAACGAAGCCGCAAAAATGACGGGTCGCAAAACATTCAAATCCACAGCGCCCTTTTGGCTTGCTAAATTAGCAGCCCCTTTCACTGAGTGGTGGTCCAAAAAGACAGGAAAAACGCCTCTCCTCACGCCCTATTCACTCTATACAATGAGTACTCCGCATCAATTCTCCAATGAGAAGGCAAAAAGGGAACTCGGTTATACCGTGCGTCCGCTCACTGACACGATCCGCTATACCTTGGGATCAATGGAAAGTCGGAAGCGATTCAAAACCTCCGTTATTTTTCGAAAAAGCGAGGCAACACCTTAAAATTCTATTATTTTTGCAATAAAAAACCGCCGGCTACAAAACCGGCGGTTTTTTGACTGCACAACTCACACTCCCTACCGATTAACTGCCCGGATGATGTCAAGTAGGTCCCCGTCGCGGCTGACCACGCGGGCGACGGGTCGTCCCTGAGACGGATGTCGTCCCGGGACTCCCGTGATTCCAACCGCCCTCTCATGTAACTCTTCGATAGTGAAGACTGGAAGTCCGGCGCTTCTCAGCCGATAATCCAGTTCTGTTTTTTCCGGATTGCAGGCAAGTCCATATTGCGTTACAAGCAGATCGACATCTTTTCCTGGCGTCGAGATCGTGCCGACACGGTCAACAATAAGGGGCAGTCTTGCGCGGATCAGCGGTGCCACTATTACAGAGAGTTTCGCGCCGGCCGCTGTGTCACTGTGACCGCCTGAGCCACCCATGATGAATCCGTTGGAGTCCGTATGGACGTTGACATTGAACTGCGAATCAATCTCGGTAGCACCGAGAATTACGATATCGAGGTGATCGACCACTGAACTTTTCACCGCGGGGCTGGCGTAAGTTGAAGCACTTATCTCACGGTGCTTTTCATTGTCTCGGATGGAGCGCACCGCATCACGATCAAAGCATTGAACATCGATCAGAGTTTCAAACAATCCTTCTTGAAACAAATCGACAAGCATGCCCGTTATTCCGCCCGATGCGAAGCTTCCCCTAATTCCGCGCCCTCGCATGATCTCCCCTATAAAAGACGCAACCGCGAGAGACGTTCCGCCCGCTCCCGTCTGAAAAGAAAGTCCATCTTCCAAAAGGCCGGACGCAGATAGTGCGCGCGCCGTGTAATCTGCGATCAGAAGGCCTATGGGATCACGTGTCACGCGTGTCGTCCCCGACATAATTTTGTCCGGATCACCGATCGAATCGATCACGACAACAGCATCCACATATCTCTCATCAATCGACGCTACACTAACCGGATATGGAGCAAGATGATCAGTCACTACTACAACATTGTCAGCATGCTCAGCGTCCGGCATTGCGTAGCCGATGGATCCGAATGCTGTACGGCCATCGCGGCCGTTGCAATTACCTGCCCGATCTGAGGTGGACGCCGCGATAAAAGCCACATCTATGTGCGCTTCTTTACGTTCAAGCGCTGCGGGCCTGCCACCGTGGCTGCGGAAAATGACCTCACGAGCAAGCAATCCTTTTGAGATCTCGTGGCCGACAACCGGATGCATGTAATTGCACTCGATACCCGTCACCGTGCCTTTGCGGATGAAATCGACAATCGGGTGATGGCAAGCCATCAAAGCAGACGCGTTGACGGTAAGGTCACGTACGCCGAGCTTCTCGCATTCGGCTAGGACAAGATTTAGAACGGCGTCGCCATCTCGCAGGTGATGATGAAACGATACAGTCATTCCGTCTCGCAGACCCGTCTGACGAATCGCCTCCGCCAGCGAAGGCATTACTTTGTTGTCACGCTTCATGGTTATTCTCCCCATCTGGTTCTTCCTGAATCAAACCGGCCGCTCGCGCCAGATGCAGCGTGCGCTCTGCCTGCAGAAGAACCGGCAAATCAATCATCTTGCCACGAAGTGAGACAGCGCCTCTTTTATCTTCCTTGGCACGTCGCATTGCCTCTGTCACATCAAGCGCGAATTCGATCTCAGCTTTGCTAGGCATAAATGCGCGATGTATTGAATCGAGATGGTGGGGGGAAATACAAAGTTTACCTGCATATCCCAGACTCCTGGCGAACAAGGCGTCTTCATAACAACCCTCTGTGTCGCGCGCATCTGTAAATGGCGTATCAAGCGCTTCAATGCCCGCTGCTTTGGCTGCGATGATGAGTCTCGACCTGCTGTAAAAAATCTCACGACCTTCCTTGGTTCTCGCGCATCCAAGATCCGCAGCAAGATCCTCCGCACCGAGCGCGAGTGCCACCACCCTCGGAGAGGCGACCGCTACCTCATACGCATGTTCGACGCCGCAAGCCGTTTCGATCAGGGCAATGATCTTGATTCGGCCTTTGACGATGCCGTGCTCCAACTCAATCTCATCAAACAGGGCAGCCACTTGCTGAACCATATCCCCGCCCGACACTTTGGGAAGCATAATGGTTTCAATGCCGGCTGGTATGAGGGTCTTAAGGTCGGTAAATGCGTGTTTGGTTTCAAGATCATTGATCCTCGCGGATAGTTCGCGTCGCCCAAAATCAAATGACCGGAGCGCCGAGGCCACGAGTTCACGCGCCGCATCCTTTTCTCCTGCCGCGACCGAATCTTCAAGATCAAAGATCAGGGTATCCGCCGGGAGTACGCCACCGCTCTGGAGCATACCCGGTTGATTGCCAGGTAAAAACAATAAAGAGCGTCTCATTTTTCACCTCCGGCTGGTTGGGATGCCCGCTTCAAAGCTGTCGTGAGACGTGCTCGAATTGTGCAGTCGAGTGCTCCTTGATCGGCAAGCTCAATCTTCCCCGTCCGGACACTGAAATCTTCCAGTACTCCGCGGACAGTCTCCAGAATTGCACAAGCAAATTGCTCCTTGACGGGAGAATCGAGTGTGATGATAAGTTCGCCAGCAGGCTCCACTGTGACGAGGACATCACTGGATTCCAGCGTTCCTGATTTCGCTTTGCGGATTAGTTCCATAGAAACCTCCTATGTGCACGCCCTGTTTGTGATCGGTAGTTTACTTTCGAAGTGCTAGTATGCGTTGCATCTCATTGTAGGCAATCATGATGCCTTCATCGACCCCCATGCCCGGCTTAGCAAGAATCTGAGAGGGCTTGGTCGCCATAGCGATATGGACACATACTTCCGCTGATCTGCTTGTCTCATTGCAAGTTCCGCCAAGATAAGCGCTCACACCCTTCTGCTGGCAGTAAAGTACGGCTTCTGCCGATTTGTGAAGACTGCCGAGGTCAGGTGACTTGATCTGGATCATATGTCCGGCACCTGCGTCGACAAATGCCCGGACATCTTCATATGTATTGCACCATTCGTCGGCCACCAGTTCAACTTTTACACCGCGTTCGTCAATACGGTCTGTAAGCGCGGCAAGCCATTTAATCTGCTGCTCGCGCGATCCGGCGTCTATCGGTCCTTCGATGCGCAGAGCAAATGGATCCACAATCGAAGCGAGGCGTTCGAGATAATCCGTGATGGCATCAATGTTGTCATAGCCAAAAAGTTGTCCGATTGTACCGTAAACGTCGATATGGAAAACCGGGTTATAGTCCGAACCCTGCCTGAATTCAATGACACGATTGCGGAGCCACTCAAGGTATTCGGCGAGCGTATCGCCTTCGGGACCAAGCTTATCCATGTTGTTGATCAATGCGTGTGGTAGCACCTGCACCTGTTTGATGATCATCTTGTCGGCGTTATCATGGCGCTGGTCACCTGACTGCGAAAAAATGGGAATCATGACGTTACTTACTTGAGTACCGTATTCCTCAGCCACTACCTCACACATGAGTTTGCCTGTGGCGCGCGCGACAGCATCAAGCAAGGCCTGAGACAATCCATATCGGATTGCCGTATGAAGTCTATTTCCCTTGCGGTCTGTAAATGTTTCAAATTCACCCATCATGTCTCGGAAGGTGGTTATCGTCTGCCCAACAAGCCTGGGCGCGATTTCCCGCTCGATTACGGGAATGAAATCCGAAGCCAAAAACAGTGGGTCTCGGCCACCGGCTCCCGAGTATTGGACAGCCGCGCAATCTCCCCAAGCGATTTGTCCATCCTCTAGGACAAGCATCAAGGAGATCGCTTCGCCAGCCTGGCGGATAGTTGTAAACCCAGGGGTTACTGCCTCGCCCTGATAGAACATTCCGTCACTTTTTGCGCCGGCTTTGATCGCATTTTGATCATCGAAATAAAATCCTGTACGCCCCTGAGCGCATATGACTTTTGTAATTTTCATGTTAAATAATTCCCCATTTCTTATCCACACACATAATTCACTCCCTGCATCCCGAGAGTCACTTGATCATATCCGCAACTTCCGTATTACAGGTGGAGTATTCTCTACTTATTGTTTGGGCCGTCCCACGAGACGCCCTTTACTGATCGCGTAAACATCATCAATGACCATCTGGAATGATGGCTGACGATTTTCGTATTTCGCCCGCTCCTCTATCTTCTCTTTGTGCAAATCGAGCAGTTCCGAAGTCAACGGGATATTGCCCGGATGAAACAGCCGGATCGCCCCTTCATTGTCGCGAGCAGGCAGCATCTTGCCTGCATTGTAACGACTCGGCGCAAAAGGAATGTCGAGAACACCCGAGCGAATGGCAAGGATCGTCCCTTTGGCGATATCTCCTTTTCCGAGTTCGAAGCATCGATCGAGCACACAGCGCGTTTCAGATGCAATGATGACCTTCTCATCCTTTAAACTGTAAGTGTTAAGGCTCTGCTCTCCAAGCATGTTGATCATCTGACGCGTACAAAGCATGCCATCGGCATTTGCTTCCTTGGTCGGTACACCGACGGCCTCATGGGGCGTTTTGACGATCACTTTTGTTGCGTGAGCCAGTGCCGCGACTGCGCTGCCCCAGGAAATGACAGCGTAAGCCTTCGACTCTTCTTGCGGGAATCCACCCATCCATTGATGCAGAACCGTCGTGACATTGACATCGCCATACCCGTATTTACGCAGATATTCATCTGCCAGACTCTGCAAAACCTGCACAGCCGCGACATCCTGAACCAGGTTGCCACACTGTCCATAACCTACCGTAATATTTTTGACTCCTTGTTCAGCTGCCAATAAGCTCTCGATAATTGCCACACTGTGTGAGATGAATGGAGGCACAAGTGTTCCTGTCAATGGACCGTAAGGCTCTCGATTGATCGGGCAACCTGCTTCCTCATAAATACCCGTCAAACGGTCAACGTATTGCCAGTCACGAATAGTCGTTTCAAGCGAGACATTTTTAGCGTAGGGAATATTATAAGAAATCCCACCGCCTTCATAGCTTGTGTAGCCACCTGCATAGGCGATCTCGGTCAATAGACGAGCATCAGGTGTACCGTGACGAATTTGAAGCGGTGCGTCAAGGGCGTCGATAAGCTGTCTACACCCGCTGACACCGTGATTGACAGCAGGAAAACCGTTTAGCATTGCCTTGAGCGTTTTGACCGATTCCGCGATTCCTACCTCGGCTTCATGATAGCGATTTTGTCTGGTGTAGCTGTCAATCGTCGTCGGCAACAAATCAGCTTGCCCAACATTTTGCAAATAGGTCAAAAGCTCGATCATATCGGGGATCAACGGTACACCGGCTCTTGGCTGTACAAGCGTTCTACCTTGTTCTTTAGCCCGGTTCAGCTTGTGGCTGAAAATTTTGTGCCCGGGTAGCTTGCGATGATAGTCAAAAGCTTCTTCCAGATTGACGTCTCTGCCTGTTGGCCATTGAGTCAAAACCTCCGAGCGGATGCCATCGAATTCTTCACGCGTCCATTTCTTGTTTTGCAGTTCATCCATGTTAAACACCTCGTTATTTTAATAGCGGCAGCGCTATCACTTTATATTTGGACCGGCGACTCGCCGATCACCGTCAGTTGCCCGACATTCACCCAGCCGGACGAGTTCTTTTTTCATGATGCGGAGCGCCACATCTGGTTCTCGTTCTGCCAGAACGCCCATAGCAGATAGAATGTATTGACTATCCATTAAAATTTCTGCATGAAGCGGACGCAGAGACATGGGGCATGAATCTGAGAACAGTGCTCGGCGCGCGATGGCTAGCGGGTCATCCGCGTGAATAAGCGGACCTCCTGTCAAAATAATCCTGCGGATACGCCTGAGATTTTTTCCTGTTTGCACAGGTACGACTCCTGTCACCGTATAAACCTCACTAAGTGTTCCCGCGTGACGACGTGTCGCTATATCGACCGCCCCCGCTGCCAATGCGTCATCCAATCTTCCTATGGCATCTCCACATTTGCGAGCAACTAGGGACTTGTCACAAGTAAGCTCCAGAAGCAGAGCTTGCACTTGATCCTCGGTTACCTCTGCTTGACAGGCAATCTGGGAAAGGCCGGTTTCGTTGACGATCCCTTGTGCGCTGTATCGCACACCGATATCTCCTTCGACCGTCCGTTTGGCATACGGTTCTTCAAAACCTTTTAAGATAATATTGATGTCATCGGGTTCACCCCAGCCGATTGAATAAACGTCAGTGGTTGCTCCCCCCACGTCAATGGCCATAAGGTCTCCCAATCCTGGTTCCCGATCAGTACCTCCGGCGAGAAGCACCATCGCCGATAGGATTGCAGAGGGAGTTGGCATCAAAATCCCAGATAGCAACTCTTGGGTTTTGGAAAGACCTCTCGCGCTCACAATTCGTGACAGGAAAAGCTTCCGAATTTCTCTTTGTACCGGCTCTATATCGAGCTCACCAAAATGAGGCATAACATTCGGGCAAAGGGTTACGGGGAATTCAGATAAAAAATCTTCACAATCATCGACAGCATTGCGGTTACCCGCCAATATAATCGGGAAACGAACCGTAAGTGTCGCTAATTTTTCTGCGTTTCCGATGATGCACTCTCGATTTCCTCCATCGGTACCACCCGTCAAAAGAAAAATATCAGGTGGATCTGCCTGGATTTCTTCGAGGTCACGGCGGCTGAGACCATGACTAAAAACACGGCAGATCTTAGCACCGGCTCCCAAAGCGGCCAGCTTTGCAGCTTGGGCCGTCAACTCTGGCACAAGACCGGAGACCATCATGCGAAGCCCTCCCGCTGCGGATGAGCACGCAAGTCTGGCAGTGTAATCTAAAACACCCGTCTTTTCACAAAGGCGGTCAAGGGCATGGGTGAGACCTTCCCCGATATCTGAGTCCGACGTTGTGAAAGCCGGGGACGTACCCAGGATTACCTCTTGATCGAGGTCAACGGCGGTTGCCTTCGTGTAGGTACTGCCAAAATCGATAAGAAGAACGGGGCGCACTTATTCTACTTCCAGATCCTGATTCAACATTTGGATGGCTTCTTCGGGAGATGTTCCCGGTGGGAAGACGCGATCAAACCCCATAGCACGGAATCGCTTTTCAACGTCTTCGAAGTCTTGCTTGCCGACCACGATGTTTCCTCCAACGTAAAGCAGGATGCCTGTTAAGCCGGCCTCATCACATTTCTCACGCAGGCCTCGGCAATCGAGCTCACCATGTCCGTATAGCGATGAAACAATGATCGCGTCGGCGTTTGTCTCAACGGCAGCTCCGATGAACTCTTCCTGCGATACCATAACGCCAAGGTTAGTAACTTCAAACCCAGCTCCTCGAAATGCATAGTCGAGAATCCGGATACCTACGGCATGGACATCTGCGCCGATGACGCCGATAACCAACTTTTTGCCGTTCAATTCTTCCATATTTCCTGACCTCCTGTAGCTCATCCCCCGCTTGTCATTCGCGGAGAAATCCACGCAATTCCCGGTAACGTTCCTCTATCGCATTGCCAAGATACAGTGATGAACCCTGGTCACAGACAAATACAGACCGGATGACAATTTTATTTTGTATCAATTCACGACGTAAAAGTGCCGCTTCAGGCGTTTCCACTAAGTTAGCGTAATCAGGAGACAACACGAGGACATCGTGTCGTTTGATAAATAAACTTGTCCGCTCAAGGTTGCCAAATAGTTCAAATTCCAGCGAGCCCGCCCCAAACAAAATCTCAGGACACTCTTGGCGGAGTATGTCCTGAAATCCTGCACTGACAGTCAGGACACCGACTTGAGCGCCCTGCGGGATACGGCGGCATGCCACGATTGTACCGCGGCTAACTGTGATCGCGACAGGCATCACAGAGACACTATCCGGAACGAAGAAACTTAGCTCCTTTACAAGCGGAGCCGGAGCAACCACAAAGTCAAACCCTGCGTTGAGACGTTCCGGTTGTGAGATGACATCGTTATAAGAAATGCGATACGCTCTGGCGACGTCGATGTTGTCAAGTGACACGCCTATGATCGAGCGCTCTTCTGGAGTTACCGCAACAACGGCTATACGGATCGGCCGAGTCGCGTCTTCTTTTTGCCGCAGCCGAAGTTCAAAATAAATTTGTGATTCACGTGTATTGAAACCCAACTCTGAAAGGTGCCGGATCGCATCATCGATTACGAGTAGTGCCTTTTCTTTGCGACCTGTCGGGTCACTCTCCTGCTCGGGCATGGTAACATATGTGCCGCGCCCTCGCCGCAACTCGATTAAATGCTCGCGTTCTAAGAGCGAATAGACATGACGGATGGTTCCGAGCGAAACACCTCGCTCGGTTGCAAGATCACGCATCGAAGGCAACCGCGCGCCCGCGACAAGTCTGCCTGAGGTAATCTCTGCGCGAAGTGAATCTGCGAGCCGTTTATAGATCGGCTCTTCGACGATTACCAAGTTGTCACAGTTGACTTGGGATGTCATTTCACTTTCCGCCATTACCTAATTAATCCTCGTATCCATGCGATCGGCGCCAAGCTTGAGGGCCGTCGTGATAGAGATTACGGCCTTCACTATCGATGATTACAGTTAGTGGAAGGTCTTTGACAACGAGTCTGCGGAGTGCTTCGGTACCGAGATCATCCCACGCGACTATTTGCGCCTCAAGAATTGTGCGCGATATCAGGGCTCCCGCTCCTCCTGTTGCCGCAAAGTAGACTGCGCCGTATTGCTTGATCGCATCGACAACACTCTCGCTACGGTATCCTTTGCCGATCATGCCGCGAAGGCCTCGTTCTATCAGTGCAGGCGTATAGGGATCCATACGTGAAGCCGTCGTCGGGCCGGCAGAGCCGATAACGCGACCCTTGGTCGCAGGCGTTGGGCCAACGTAGTAAAGCACGGCGTCTTTGAGGGGAAAAGGAGATTCGCCTCCAGATTCCAGTAGTTCTATGAGACGTTTATGGCCGGCATCACGCAAAGTATAGATAACACCGGATAATAGGATGCGGTCGCCACTTTGAAGGCTCCGGGCAACTTCCTCAGTGAAGGGTGCCCTAAGGCGCTTGACTTGATCATCACTTTGCATCACAAAACCTCCTGCTTATGGCGTGCGACATGGCAATTGATGTTGCAGGCGACAGGCAAGCCGGCAATATGTGTCGGTAACACTTCTATTGCGACACTAAGTGCAGTAGTTCGACCGCCGAGTCCTTGCGGACCGATACCGAGCCGATTGATCTCCTCCAGAATTGATTGCTCGAGCTCCGCGTAAAACGGATCCGGGTTATGGTCGCCGATGTCCCGGGCAAGAGACCGTTTGGCTGCCAGTGCCACGTGATCAAATGTGCCACCAATTCCTACCCCGATCACAAGAGGTGGGCAAGCGTTAGGGCCGGCATTTCGCGCCGTGTTGACTACGAACTCTCTTACACCTTCTAACCCGTCCGCAGGAAGGAGCATTGCAAGTCTACTCATATTTTCGCTCCCAAAACCCTTCGCCAGGAACGTGACCGTAACGCGGTCACCCGGAACAAACCTAGTCGTGACAAGCGCAGGTGTGTTGTCTCCGGTATTGACGCGGCGGAGCGGATCGCCCACAACCGACATACGAAGCGCACTGTTTTTGTACCCCCTACGGACACCTTCGTCAATTGCCTCGTAAGGATCTCCAATAAAATGGACGTCAAAACCGACGTCCAGAAAAATAACAACCATTCCCGTATCTTGGCAGATCGGAATCCGTTCATCGGCGGCTATATCGTAATTTTTCAATAATTCCGATAAGACTGATTTAGCATTCGCTGCGTCTTCGACCGTCAAGGCTGTTTCGATTGCACTCCGGACATCTGTCGGCATATCACAGGCAACAGGCCCGCACATTTTCTCTACAGCGTCACGCAGAAGGTCAACATCAAATATTCGTATCGCCATGATTCGCCCCTTTTTCATTGTGTATACACAATATCCTAACTTGTGCTAACACGCAACTTCTATTCCTGTATTCAAAGGTTTTCTAGCCCCTGATTATCTCGATGAATCAAAAAATAACTCTGGATACTCCAAAATTGAAATACAAAAATTGTTGCTGATAGCGTATGATGTGAATAACAAACAAACTGAGTATTTACTCAAGGCTGTGACGAGAATACTCGTGCAACGCGCGGGTGCCAATGTGGAGGTAAAGCATGTTCGTTGACGCAATTGTCGGAGGAAAAGGATCAGGGAAAACGCCGCTTATGCTAGAAGAGATGGATCGCATGGCGTCGGACAAGAATAACAATATTGTTTTTATCGAATACGGACAGGGCGTTGAGCATCTGGTTCCTTATTCGGTCAGACGCATTGACCTCAGGGAGTATCCCGTCCGCGGATACGGCCAACTGATCGCTTTCCTTGCGGGTATGAACGCCAAGGATTACGATATTTCACACATCTATATTGACAGCATTTTTAAAGTTGTCCGTGATGACAACCTCGATCATTTAGCTAGTTTCATCAAGGATTTAGAAGCTCTGGGCAAACAAGTCGATTGCAAGATGACCGTGGCAGTCAGTTGCGATCTCGACGAACTCCCCGACGATGTGCGCCATTTTGCACGTGCGCAATAAATCCTATACCGTATAAGTAACGAATAAGTCAACGTATAATAGTATTTTTGATATACTGACCACAATAAGCGGGCAAGCCGTGTATGTGTCACTTCTTGCATAAGTAGCGAGCGTAACAGTCGAACCTAATGAACGGAGAATCAGGAGACATAAGATGTTAAAAGAATTTAAAGAATTCATCGCTAACGGAAACGTTCTGGATGCGGCAGTTGGCTTCGTGCTCGGCCTTGCATTCAAATCTGTGGTCGATAGTGTCGTTGAGGGTATCTTAATGCCCATCGTAGGCTACTTGACGGCAGGCGTTGATTTTTCACAACTCAAGATCGTTTTGAAACAAGCCGTCGAAGGTGTTTCAGAAGAAGTGGCTATCTCTTACGGCCTACTTATCCAATCGGTTATCACCTTTCTCCTTGTTGCCTTTTTCCTTTTCCTTATCATACGTGCCGTCAACAAGCTACGCCGTAAAAAAGAACAAGTAGAAGAAGAGCCGGTCTTGGAAGACACTGCGGAAACTGAGGTCGAACTCCTCAAGGATATCCGCGAGCTCCTCTCAAATAAAGAGGATCAACGTTTGTAGTTCGCCCACAATGACAATGGCTGAAATGCAAGATATCTAGAGTGTGATCGCCGTACATGCGCCGCACCTCTCCGTGAGGGAAAGCCTGTTTCGGTCACGATAATAACAGACACACCGTGCGTGCGGTTTCGCCGCTCCGCACAAGTGCCGTGGTTCGCACAAGAACCACTGTGAATCCATAGGAGGAACGAACAATGTATTGTACTAATTGCGGAGCCCCCAACTCGGATCAAGCGGCTTTCTGCACAACTTGCGGCGCGACTCTCAATGCTCCGGAAGAACAAAAACCGCAGCAGCAACAGGAGCCACAGAAGCAGCAACCAGCACCGCCACAACAGCAGCAACCACCGCAGCAGCCACAGCAGTATGCACAGCAACAGTATGAGCAACCGCCTCAGCAACCTTACCAGGGGCAGGCTTATCCCCCGCAAGGTTACCCTCAGCAACCTGCCTACGGGTATCCACAGCAGGCACCTCCCAAAAAGAAAAAAACAGGACTTATCATCGGTATCGTTGCAGGTGTTGTTGTTCTGGCTATCGTTCTCGCTCTTGTCCTCTCTTCAGGAGGCGGAGGAGGAGGGAAATCGGGACTCACCGGCAAATGGACCGTCTCTTCAGCTGAATATAGCAGTGACTATGAAGAGGGACTTATCTTTAACTTCAAGAGCAACGGAACATTAGTTTTTGAAGCACCAAAAGGCACGCCCGATGAGATGAAGGGCTTCTATGAGCTCATGAACATGATGAAGACCAAATACAAAACTGCGGGAGATAAGCTCATTTTGACCGTGGAATTTTTTGGTGAAAAGGATACGACAGAGATTCAGTTTAAAATTGAAGGAGACACTTTGACCTTCTACGAATCAGGATCACTTGACACGGTACTCAAACGGACCAAGTAAGCGTAAAATTTGACGCTACCCTTACATTGCAAGAGAGCGGTGCGCGACAAATTGTCACGCACCGCTCTCTTTTTACTTGTTTATTGTTCGACTATTTCCCGTTGACGGGTGGGATTTCTTCTGTCATGCAGACAAATTGAACGCTCGCAACATCCTTGTTCTTATCTGATACGAAACTAACAGTTTCAAAGCCGACATTTGCGAACTCATCGAGTTTTTCACGAATCGCATCTTCAAATTTTTGGCGCAGATCGCTCGTTTCATCCCGCAATATAGATGCTCCGTCAGAAAGTTGCCCGACTCCGCCAGAGAACTTGACGAGCCCTCCGGAATAGTATTGGTCAAGCCCCGCATTGAGCGACGCGACACCGTCGATGTACTCAGTGGCCCCTGAAGCTGTTTTATTCAATCCATCGGCAATTCCGCCTACTCCTTGATCAATATACTGAATCAGCCCCGCATCGAACTTGACATATCCATTCCGCAGTTCAATCATTCCGGATTTAAGTTGTCCCATTTGTGCGGGCAACTGCTCAAGCTCGTGAATTAATTCCATCATTTCGTTTGCCTTATTAATTAGACCCTTAAGTTCATTGATCATTTCTCCTATACTCATATCGAGTTCCGGCATGCCTTGCGATATTACGACCAGTGAATCAAGCAAATTCTTGATCCGTTCAAGCTCTTCACCATTGTCGGTTGCAATCCCTGACAAATTGGCTAGCTTCTCGTACAATGCTTCTGGCAATTCTTCAATGCCTAAACTCTCAAAATATGCACGCCACTCTTGCGCTGTCTGTGGGGTATCACCCATATCGGGAACTTGTATTAAATTGATTAATTCGATAAGTTCATTGACAATTCCTCTGAGCATTTCAAGATCATCTTCAAATTCCAACAGTGAATCTAAAAGAGGTTCAAGCATATTAAGGTATTCAATCACCTGCTCTAGTTTTTTAATGTCTTCCCCGTCAATCGTTGGAATATCCTCAGAAGAAGGGAGTCTGCTGATAATCATATTTAGAGCGCCCAAAAACTCTTTTGAACCGGCTTTCAGTTCGGATCCATTATTGAGAAGTTGATGCGCACCGTCACGCAATTCATGGACACCCTGGTCCAGCTGACGCCCGCCACCCACAAGTTTTCCGCTGCCTGCGACAATTGACTTAAAAGCACCCTGGAGATCGCGATAGCCGGCTTTCAAGCGTTCGGCGCCTTCAGCAAAATCAGCGATACCGGCGGAAAGATCATCAAGGGGCGCAAGTTGATCTTCCATTTCAGACATATCCATATCAAATGACAGCAAAACGCCTGCCAACGTAATCTGCCCCATGGCAAAGTCGTTGACATCAAGCACTAGCTCAATCTTCGACTCTTGACCAGGCAGTACGATGTAATTTAATTGATGCTCAGTTCCAGCGGAGGAGATAAGAAACCCCTCGGTGGCAGCTTCAATAATTACACGATTGGGATCAATAGGGATGCTGATCTGAAGAGCATAGTGATCGAAAAATGCGGGGTCAACCGCTTCATTTCGCGAGATCACCAATTCCATCTCCAGTTTACCGGATTCACCCGATAACGTTTTGGGCCTTCTATTCTCTCCATCGAGGCGATAATAAATATCAAAATCCCAAGGGAGCTCTCGTGAGACCAAATTGCCCTGGTAGTAATAAGGCCCTTCAGTTTCAGCGATTGTGACCGTTGAGTTATTCAAAACAGGAGCAATAGCTCCTGTGAGCTGGATTACATTTTCATAGTTGCCATAATCGGTCAGCGTGGTTTTGCTTTGCGGATGAAAATGATTGACGACATAAATTTGCTCGACATCACCTCTGGCACTCAGCTTTCCGTAGACAACTTCTCTTTTCGCCGAACTATTATTTGGCAGGATTACAAGCTCTTTAGTTGCCTGGTCTGCCTCTACTATTCCCGGTATAAAAGAAAGGAAGATCGCAATCGCAAGAAGACCGACGACAGACTTTATCCAATTTCTATCTCTGCTTTGTTTTCTTTTTTTCAAACGTGTTGTATTCATTGTGTTCCTCCCTGTATTCACAGGATTAATTTTCTTGATCAATCGCATCTAAATCCGATATAACTTTCGCCCGTCTACGTCTGTATGAATGACGATCGGGAACCATTTGTAATTTCCATGTCGTTTTTTGAATAAAACCGTCAAACAACCGCAGCAAATTGGGCAGCAGGAAAAGCACCATTACAAGCGATATTAGGGCACCGGCACCGAGTACTTGTCCAAGTTCAGCTACTACGGATATGCTGGATATCGCTTTTAATAAGAAACCGGCCGACGCAAGAATTAACGCAGGCGGGATAATCGATCCCGCAACCGTCTGAACCGACTTCATGGCTGCTTCTTTTCTGCTTAGCAGTTGACGGTGATCAATATAATGTTGAGCCATCAAAATGCCGTAATCGACCGTTGCTCCCAGTTGAACTGTACTGATCACGAGATAGCCGATAAAATTCAGGGGCGTCCCCGTAAGATAAGGAATTGCCAGATTGATCCATATCGACAGCTCAATCGTCATGACAAGGATCATGGGCAACGCAAGAGAACGGAAGGCGAACATAATGACCAGCGCAATCGCTAGTATCGCGAGCCCGTTGACGATAAACAAATCCTGATTAATAGTTGTTTTCATGTCAAGCATGACAAAGTTCGCTCCCGCTAGATGAGTACCGCCGCCAGGATAAGCATCGGCCACCATCTCCCGAACCATTTCCGCAAGCTCAAAAGTTTCCGGACTTTCTGCAGGCAACTCCGCAACCAGAATCAGGCGGCTGTAATGATCGGAAATCAGGGGCGAGAGAATTCTATCCGGCAATATATCAGGCGGTATACCCGTCCCTACTTGCGTCACGTAACCGATCGCTGATTTCATCTCCGGAATTTGCAACAAATCTTTCGTGAGCTGCTGTTCGACTGCCCATTGGCCTTTGGGAACCAGCAAAGCCATTTGCATATTTTCACCGAACTGTTCGTTCAACCGAGCAGAATCGACCGCTTCGCGTGATCCTGCCGGGTAGCTTTGAGATCCGTACAGAAAGTAATTCGAGCGCTGAGCCAAAAACGCCGGTACGGTAATCAACGCACATATGATGATGATGGGAATTCCTATACGAATTACCAATCGACTGAGACCTTTAAATGATGGTAAAAAAGATTTATGCGTCGTTTTATCGATAATTTTGTAAGTGTAGACAGCTAATACTGGCAAGAGAAGGAAAACACTGATCAGACTCAAAAAGACACCCTTCGCCAGCACGATACCCAGATCAGGACCAATCTGGAAACGCATAAAGATCAGTGTCAAAAAGCCGAAGAACGTGGTTAACGCAGAAGATAAAACCGGTGTAAAACTCTTCACAATGGCCAGTTTCATGGCATCTTCAATTGTATGCCCTTCGTCTCTGTATTCACTGAAACGGTGAAGAAGGAAAATAGCGTAGTCCATTGATACAGCGAGCTGAAGAACCGATCCGACCGCCTGAGTAATGAACGATACGTCTTTAAAGATGGCGTTCGATCCCATGTTTAGCAAGACCCCTACAAAGATGACAATCATGAACAGAACCGGTTCAAACCATGATTTCGTTGCAAATAACAGGATTAAAAGGGCGACTGGGACTATGAACGCTACAATACGACCCATTTCAGTGGTAACACCACGCTGCATAAATGCCATTTCAACAATTTGCCCACGCACGGCACCATCCGGCCCGACAAGCTCCTGAAGTTCAACCAGGATGTCTTGCGCTTTTGAATCGTCATTAATCGTGACGTGATACAGCGCCATTTCGTCATAATAAAAACCGTCGACAACCTTCTTATCGAGCAGTGAAAGAGGTGTCGCAAGATCAGATTGGTCATCAAGCCACAGCACTTCATCCACATAAGGCAATGCGGCTAAAACTTTTTTCATTTCAAGTGCTTCGATGATTGAGAGATCTGGTATACCTATTTCGGCATTCGGAAGGTCTTGATCATATTCCTCAGTCATCGTATTAATCGCTATCGTAGAAGACGCCTCTTTCGGAACATACGAAAATATGTCAAAATTTGTCTTCACTTGCGTCGCAAAATAACCACTAACAATAGTAAGGATAATAAAAAGCGCAAGAATCACGCCCTTAAATTTAATAATTATTCCCGCCAATTTTTTCACATAAACCTCTTTGCGTATCCTTCGCCGGTGTCAAGCCAGCAACACATAAAAGAGTATAAGGAGTGAACAGTCACGACTGCAAGTAACGGAATTACTACATTTGTCTGATAAGCGACACTTGTCGAATTATTGTTGTGATTGTGTTACGATTGTCACAAGATATCGTAAAAATTCACTATTGAATGGACCTGAAAAGATGACCGGAGCCTCACAGATGACAACCAAAACACCATCACAAAACGCATATCATCGTACTTTATCCATTAAAGAGGGGCAACAGACTATCGGAAAGTCCCCGCGTGGAGACCGAAGAAGTCGGCGAACAACTATGGCGCTCCAACAGGCATTGGTTGAGATGTTGCTCGAAAAACCACTTCGCGACATCACAATCCTGGAATTAACCGATAAAGCGAATATCAGCCGCACAACTTTCTACTTGCACTATCGTAACATCGACGATTTGTTCGAACAGATGGAAAACAGCATCTACCTTCAGTTCGAGCAGATCATCCAGCTCGGCATGGCAGGCGGACATAGCCTGCTCCATGTGGAACTGGATGATAAGGGAAGCCCTTCCATGCCCGCGCTAAAGCAGGTATTCCAGTTCATACATGACAATCCCGGATTGAGCGTTGTCTTGCTCAATAATCCTGACAGCAAATTTCTCGACAAAATCTGGTCTACAGGTCACGATATGCTCCTCGAGCGGATGGCCAGCTTGCAACCGGATATGAGTGTGCATCAGATCGAGTATTATTATTCTTTCGTTATAAACGGCATCCGTGGCCTAATTGAACAGTGGATTGCTTCCGACATGCAAGAACCTGCCAGCCAGATCACTGAGATAACAACTACGTTTGTGTTACATAACCTAGGTTTTTTACAATGGGGCATTGCCTCAGATGGTACTGACAAAACAGATCAACGATGGAAACAGGTTTAAGCGTCTGTGATTGCACAGCTGATAAGGAGACATAATTATGATGAACAATGCGATATTTGATCACGATATACTTCGTCGCGATCTTGCAACTGCCGCGGAAGAACTTATCTTGGAAGCACACAACTCGCGACCAGGCGATCTGTTTGTTCTCGGGTGCAGCACAAGTGAGATACTCGGCGTCCAAATCGGCAAAGGTTCAAGCGAGGAAATCGGCGAACTAATCATCGAAACTCTTCTTCCCGTGTTACAGCGCCATGGTTTCAATCTCGCCGTGCAGGGGTGCGAACACATCAACCGCTCACTTGTCGTGGAACGAAAGATAATGCTACGCGATCGCCTGGAGGAGGTCAATGTAATCCCCGCGCTCCACGCCGGCGGTGCTTGCTCAGTCGCAGCTTACAGGCAATTCGTCGATCCTGTCATGGTCGAGCATCTACAGGCATCTCTTGGCATGGATATCGGTGACACCGAAATCGGTATGCATGTCCGCTTTGTGCAGCGTCCCGTTCGACTGTCAATCTCCCGCATCGGTGAAGCGCGTCTCACGTCACTCATATACCGGCCCAAACTCGTGGGCGGAGAACGTGCAATCCATTACCGGTGATGATGTATGAAAAAGAGTTGCAAAAAAGCGCCCGGGTTTATTAACCCTGGAGCGCTGATCTGGAGCCTGCGGACAGATTTGAACTCCCGACCTGCCGCTTACAAGGCGGCTGCTCTACCAACTGAGCTACGCAGGCACGTCCGGATTATGGTAACTGATGACGCGTTTTCTGTCAATCAGTCCCACGACCGGTTACATTCGCCTTCTACACGATCACTCCATTTTCCGTTAGAATGATACTCATGAATGTTAAAAGGGAGCGCTCATGGGAACGTTTACCGAAAAATTAAAAGAAGTCCTGGCTTCAATCTTGCCTGTCACGCTGTTCGTGACTATTTTGCACTTCGCTGTCACTCCATTGACGGGACAACAGTTCGGTCAATTCCTGTTGGGCGCCTTCCTAGTCCTTGCGGGTCTCTCCATCTTTCTTGTCGGCGTCGATCTCGGAGCAACGCCGATTGGACGTTACAGCGGTCAATTTCTTGTCACTTCGAATAAGCTCCCACTCCTCCTTGCCGGGGGACTTGTGCTGGGATTTCTGATATCGATTGCAGAGCCTGATCTGCAAATTCTGGCCTCCCAGGTTCAACAATTGACAGGCGGTTCCATTACGAAATGGCAGATGGTCATTATTGTCTCTGTTGGCGTAGGAATCCTCGTGATGGTCGGTTTTTGGCGGATCATCCGGCGCATCCGTTTTCGTTACATCATCTGGGGCTCCTATGGCATCATTCTCATACTCGCGATCTTGAATAAACCGCTGTTTCACGACTTCGCATTTGATGCCTCAGGCGCAACGACTGGAGCCATCACAACGCCGTTTGTCCTGGCGCTTGCAGCCGGCGTCGCGCAGATCACGGCAACGCGCCAGGAGGACGCCCGAGATCAGTTTGGAATCGTCGGACTTGCTTCAGCAGGCGCTATTTTGGCGGTACTCGCCCAAGGCGCGATTCAAAAATCATTTAAACTCGGGACGCCCCCCGATGTGGGATGGCAGACACCGGGATCATTCTTTGAACCGTTCCAAAAGGCTACCGGCCTCTCCCTGCGTGATTCTCTTCTTTGCATCATACCGCTCGTGATTGTTTTTTTCGTGCTTCAAACACTCGTCCTAAAATTGAGACGACGAGAAACAACACGTATCTACGTGGGTATGTTTTTCTGCTATTTGGGGCTCGTGCTCTTCACAATCGGAGTCATGGGTGGCTTTATGTCGACGGGACATCTCCTGGGCACAAGCCTGGTATTAAAAAACAAGCCCGCTCTTACTATTATCGCAGGATTTTTCCTTGGGATGGTCACGGTCATAGCGGAGCCGGCTGTTCATGTCCTCACTTTGTCTATTGAAGAAGAAACAGACGGTATAATTCCACGCAAAATTGTACTTGCGTTTTTGTCTGTCGGTGTTGCATTTTCAGTGGCTCTGGCTGTTGGCCGCATCTACATCTCAGGCATGGAACTGTGGCATATCCTTTTACCCGGCTACACCCTTATCATGATTATGAGTTATTTCACTCCTGATCTGTTCCTTGGAATCGCCTTCGATGCCGGGGGTGTGGCTTCCGGCCCTATGACTGCTACATTCATCCTCGCTTTCACGCAGGGTATTGCGGCAGGCGTTTCCCATGCCGATCTTCTTCTCGACGGCTTTGGCGTTGTTGCGCTTGTCGCAATGGCTCCTTTGATAACACTCCAGATCCTGGGGTTGATTTCCATGTGGAAGACAAAGCAAGCGAATCAACAAAATGATCAGGATGAGTTGCCCGCTATGGCGGCAACCGCTCCAGATGCGAACGAAACCCCGCTCGAATTGGGCGCATCTGAATTGAAGAAAGAAGAGGACCCAAATGTTAAACCTTGACATCCCCGCTTCAGAAAGACAAACCACTATCCCAGCGAACCAGTCATATTGCCTATTGTCAATCATTACGACACCCGGGAAAGCCGAAAGCATGACACGTTTTGCACTTCAAAACGGAGCGATCATGGCTCATTCCTGTTTTGCTCATGGAACAGTGCCGAATCATATCCTCTCATTGTTGGGTCTTGCAGGAGTCCGGCGTGAACTCGTTATTTTCACAGTACCCGAAGCGTCGGGTCAAAACCTGATGGATTTGCTATGCGCCCGCTTCAATATCGGCAAAGCGATGAACGGTATCGCATTCCTCCAAAATTTAAATAATCACGTGACACCGGGTGATGTTAAAAAAGAATCGGACTACATTATGATTGCGGCGATTGTCAACGAAGGTGACGGCGAATCCGTCGTCGAAAGCGCAAGACGCTGTCATCCCGTCGGTGCGTCCATCCTCCGCGCGCTCGGGTCTGCGGACCACAGCAAAAAAACATTCAATTTTGAAATTTTTCCCAAAAAAGAGATCGTGTTGATCATCGCGCATTCATGTCATACAGAAGTGCTTTGTCAATCGATATTCGGCGAGTTGAGAACGGAGATCCCTGGAAGAGGCATACTCTTCTCCACAGGCCTGGAACGCGTCGTAGGCGTTCTCGATGTCGAACAGGAGCGCAATGGCGAACAAGATTCACCTGATTCGCCACAAGACGCCCTTCAAGATTTTGACCAATCTTTACCAGCAGCTGATTACGTCGCACTTTTTGCCGTTGTCAACCGTGGGCATACAGGCAAAATTATCAATGT